>JGI10211J34971_10000461_pt1 | contig 32921 bp, 28 predicted proteins | sample Etolagsediment_FD_34971 | JGI IMG/M metagenome (IMG submission 34971)
ACATTTATTTTTTGCCGAGGCCCTGAAAGGAAATAATAACAATGAATAATGGCAAGTTTATCACCACACGGGAAGACCGATATCTGGAAGATTATGTGGAGGGGGACGTACATGAGTTCGGCCCTGTAACCATCACAGAAGATGAAATCGTAAAATTTGGCAATCGGTTTGATCCACAGCTGTTTCATACCGACCCCATTGGCGCCAGGGAAACTGCCTATAAGGGCCTCATCGCCAGCGGTTGGCATACTTGCAGTCTCTTTATGAGGCTGTTTGTGGAAAACTATCTGGCGGGTCCGGCAAGCCTTGGGAGTCCCGGCGTAGATGAGCTGCGCTGGCTCAAACCCGTACGCCCGGGGGATAATCTTTTCTTACGAATTACGGTTCACAAAGTGAAACCTTCCAGCAGTAAACCGGATCGGGGTGTACTGTTTTCCTTTTGCGAAATGGTGAATCAAAAAAAGGAAGTTGTGGCGAAAATGATGGCGCTGAATTTGATCCTGTATCGGGATAGAGGTTGAGGGGGTAACGCATAACCAGGAAGACTATATCCAAAGTTTATTCCGAATGGTCCTGTGATCGGTCCCTTTCCGGATGCTCTCCTGTACCTGTTCTGTCACCCGTTCCACCTGTAGACCCTTCAGGCCTCGACGCAGGCAGTCTTCCATGATTGCTTTTAGAATTTCGGGCTCAAGTCCGGCATAATAAAGGATTTCACCCGCTTCGATAACAGCGGTGATCTGCTCTGATGATTTGCCTTTACCGGCGCTCAGGATTACGCGAAGAAATGCGGGATCCTGTCCGCTTTCGAGAGCAAAAGCGGTGGCGTTCACGAGGGCCGGATATGTGTTCATTGACGTCGAGTACCCTGTTTGAACCAGCATGGCCCTTGCGTTTTTAAACGCTTCATGCCTCCTTTCGGCTATGGCTTTGAGGGTTTCCGGAAGGGCCCTTTTTAAAATGCACTCGTGGATTTTCAGGAAAATATCACGCGTAGGATGACCGGCCTGAAAATCCTGAAACAAGGGTTCCAGCATATTTCGCGCCTCGTCAGGGCTCATGTTGGCACTTGCCAGATGGGACAAGAGGTTTTCGATGGTCTGTTTTTGAACGCCGGCGGCAATGCCACGATCGAGAAGTGCCTGCCATAGTTCCCTGTTCCGATTCGATGGGTAGAACATCTGCCCTTTCGGTTCGTTTCCCGGGATGGTCAGGTATTCGCCAGCCGTGAATTGATACCGCTGATCAAATGGCCACTCGTCTTTTTTGAGGAGGAGCAGGCTGTTCTCGTGACCAAAACCGTCAGGACGAAGGCCTTCACCGTCATCATCCGGGACAATTTGTGAACCGTTAATCATGAATGCGTATTCATACCTTCCGGGCGGCAGTTTTACCGCAATGGCCCAATACCCGGTGGCGTCAGGTCCTTTCAGCCGAAACGCTTTTGGCATCCAGTTGGAAAATGTTCCCACCAGCTCCACCTGTTTTGCGGATGGGGCATACAGATCCAGAACCACCGGGATCAATAGGGTGTTTGGGGTGGAACGGAAAAGGGTGATGCCGGCCATTATCATCAACATGGCCAGCGCGCCTGAAATGGCCGGGACAGCCCAGAAGCGCCGCTCGGGCCAGAATGATTTCAGCTTGTCTCCCCAAGTGTGACGCGGTTTGTCAGGAAGCGCCGCCATAACCCGGGATGCGAAACCGTCAGGCACTCTTTCTTCATGATTTTCCAGGTCCTTCAGGCTTTCTCTGTATAGGGTAAGACGATCGGCATCAAGGCCCTCCGAAAGGGATGCCTCGGGTTCGATGTTGGCACCATCCAAAAGGTGATGAAGCAATTTGTCTTGATTTTCAGATTCTTTTCGCTTCATTTCCTGAATTCCCCTGATTTACCAGGCGAGGTTGTTTTTGCTCCGACAAGTTTTCCACCAATTGGTCTCGTCCCCTTTTAACGCGCATCTTGGCGGCGCTGGTTCCAATTTTCAGAATGCTGGAAATTTCCTTGTAGGAAAACCCTTCCACGTGCTTTAAAAACAATGGGACCCGAAGTTTTTCCGGTATGTTATGAAGGGCTCTCATCAGATCAATTCGGCAGTGCTCCGGCCCGCGAGGCTGGGCAGGCGAATTTTGCGGATTCGGGTTATGCACTTCGCGCCGTCTGGCGCGACTGCGCAACCGGTTCTTGCCCAGATTGGCGCAAATGGTAAAAAGCCAGTTTTTGAAGCTTCGCTGTGGGTCGTAAGTCTCAAGTTTCCGATAAGCCTGAATAAAAGTTTCCTGGGCAAGATCTTCCGCTTCGTACCGATCCCTCATTCGGGTTAGTGACATGAAATAGATCCGGTGTTGATATCTTTCTACGATCAATGCAAACGCATCCCTCTCACCATTTACACACTTTTCAATCAATACTGTGTCGGTTGGATGCATCTTGTGTTTTATCCTAATTACACCGCTCGGGCCGATTTCGTCACATGACCCATGTCACTTTTGTCGCGCAAACCCACTATCGCTTTCACAATTGGGTACTTCTATCATTTTTTCCCCCGGATCCAAAGGTAAAGCTCAACCAAAATCCCGAGTCTTTTTTAAAAGAAGCAGCAGCCCCGGTATGGCGATGAGGGTGCAGGCGATGAAAAACGGTTCCCAGCCCAGGTTTTTGGCCAAAAAACCCGTTGGGGCGGAGGCCAATACCCTGGGGATGCCCATGAGGCTGCTCAGAAGGGCATACTGGGTGGCGGTGAATTTTTTGTTGGTAATGCTGGCCATAAAAGCCACATAAGCAGTGGTGCCCATGCCGCTTGTCAGGTTTTCAAATCCGATGATCCCTGAAAGAAAAGGTACACTATGCCCCACCCGGGCCAGAACAACAAAACCGGCTGTGGACACGGCCTGCAGAATGCCGAAAATCCATAGGGATTTTTTGATTCCCAGGCGAATCATGGCCACACCGCCCAAGAGACTGCCGCCGATGGTGGCCCAGAACCCGAATAGCTTGACAACTGCCCCGATCTCTGTCTTTGAAAACCCCATATCCAGATAAAAGGGGATGGTCATGGCACTGGCCATGGTGTCGCCGATTTTATAAAAGAGGATAAAGGCCAGCACCCACAAGGCTCCGGCCCTGGTGAAATATTCCACGAGAGGATCGATGACCGCTTCGCGAAGGGTTGTGGGTCGGCCCATGGGGTTCAGTGGTTCCGGGGTGAGCAGGGTAGTGAGAACACCCGGCAGCAGGCAGGCTGCCATGATGAAATAAACGATTTTGAAGGAGACATGATCCGCCAGGATCAGACCGCCTCCGGAAGCCAGCAGCATTCCCACCCGGTATCCGTTCACATAAAGGGAGGAACCCAGCCCCAGTTCCTCATCGGGCAGGTCTTCCCGGCGATAGGCATCCACCACGATATCCTGGGAAGCGCTAAAAAAAGTGACCAGAAAAGCGGCAAAGGCCACCATCCAGGGATTGCTGGCAGGATTCGTCAAACCAAGGCCTGCGATGGAAACAATCAGGGCTATCTGTGCGATCACCAGCCATCCCCGCCGTCGACCCAGAAAAGGGAGGGTGTAGCGGTCCAGGAACGGGGCCCATAGAAATTTCAACGTGTACGGAAGGCCTACCAGGGCCATCAGGCCGATGACGGTCAGATCCACCCGCGCTTCCTTCATCCATGCCTGGAGCACCGTGATGGTCAGCAGCAGCGGCAGGCCGCAGGCAAATCCCATGACCAGGGCCACCAGCATGCGACGGCTGAAAATGACCCTGGCGATGGATTTGGATTTTTGAAGGGGCATGTTTCAGGGCCTCGGCAAAAAATAAATACACAACCTGACTTGTCCTTTGGCCCGCCTACTGCGTTGCATCCACCGGCACATATCCAAAAATATGCACAGGCGGATACGCCTTGTAGACGAACCAAAATACGGCGCCATCCTGCGCATTTATTTTTTGCCGAGACCCTTAGAAAATCATTGCGAGGTAAGAATCCGAACGGTTTCTTCAATTTCTTCGGGTGTAACGTCTTTTCTGAGGGATTCCATTTGTGTCATGACTTTGGCAAACCGAACGCCCTCGGCGGCGCTGATCCATTCCAGTTGAAGCCTTTCCGGACGAATGCCCAGCTTTACCATTTTTTTGTGGACCTTTTTGATGCGCTTTTCGGTCCAGTGATTGGCGTCAATATAGTGGCAGTCCCCGATATGGCAGCCGCTCACCAGGATGACCGGGGCACCCATTTTAAATCCGTCCCAGATGAATTTTTCGTCCACACGGCCGGAACACATGGTGCGGATCAGGCGAGCGTTGGGGGGATACTGCAATCGTGAGACGCCCGCATAGTCAGCTCCCGCATAGGAGCACCAGTTGCANGCAAATACCAGGATTTTTTCCTGAGGCGCGGTTTCAAGTAGCGCATGGGACTGTTGCAGTATCTGTTCGTCGGTGAAGTGGTTCATCACAATNGCGTCAAATTTACATTCCGCCCCGCAGGTGCCGCACCCGGCGCAGGCGGCCGTATTGACTGACGCGGGAATTTTCCGCTTCACGTCCACTGTGATGGCATTGTAGGGGCAAACCTTTGCGCATTTACCGCAGGAAGTGCATTTTTCTTCAATGACCATGCTGGTGATGGGTTCGGTGGTGATTTCCCCTTTGTGCATGAGGCGAATGACCCGAGCCGCCGCGGCGGAAGCCTGGGTGACGCTTTCCTTGATGTCTTTGGGACCTTCGGCACATCCTGCATAAAAAACGCCGCGGGTGGCCGCATCCACCGGTTGCAGCTTGGGGTGCGCTTCCAGGAAAAATCCATCCGATGTGAGCTGCAAACCCAGCATCTCCTGAAGCTTCTGTGTTTTGGATGCGGGCTTCATGCCCAGGGCGAGGACCAGCATGTCCAGCTGGTGTATTTCCAGGCTTCCGGTGGTGGTATTTTCCACTGCGACCCTCAACCCTTTAACCGCATCCTCTTCCACGGTTCCGGGAAGGCCGCGAATATATTTCACCCCCAGCCGACGGCTTCGCAAATAGAGATCTTCGAACCCTTTTCCAAAAGCCCGCATGTCAGTATAGAACACCTTGATCTCCATGTCCGGATAGTGTTCCTTGAGCATGAGGGTGCTCTTGACCGTGTTCATGCAGCAGGTGTTAGAGCAGTAACTGCCCCCTTTTCGAGCGGATCTGGATCCCACGCACTGAACGAATCCAACGGATTCGGGTGTTTTGCGGTCTGTGGGCCGCACCAGTTCACCCCTGGTTGGACCGCCAGCGTTGATGAGCCGTTCAAATTCGAGACTGGTGAGCACATTTTCAAACCGGGAATAGGCGTATTCGTCCATCTCGGTGGGATCGTATACTTCGAGCCCCGTGGCCACAACGATGGTTCCCACATTTTCCACAATCTCCTCATCCGACATGTGAAAATCGATACACCCCTTGTCGCAGGCATCCTTGCATTTGGAGCAGACTACCGGGTTGTGTCCCAGGCACTCATTGACATTGATCACATAGGATGACGGGACCGCCTGGGGAAAGGGAGAGTAGATGGCGCGTCGTGAGGAAAGCCCAAGGTTGAATTCATCGGGCCGTATTACGGGGCAGGCATCGGCACAGTCCCCGCATGCGGTGCACTCTTTTTCATCCACGTAGCGTGCTTTTTTTAAGATGCGGATGTCAAAATTTCCCACGTACCCTTTGACATCCACCACTTCACTCATGGTGTACAGTGTGATCCTGGGATGTCGACCGACATCCGTCATCTTCGGCCCCAGGATTCAGATGGAGCAATCCATGGTGGGAAAAGTTTTGTCCAACTGGGCCATCATACCGCCGATGGTGGGATTTTTCTCCACCAGGACCACGTCATAGCCGTTGTCGGCCAGGTCCAGGGAAGCCTGAATGCCGGCCACACCCCCGCCGATGACCAAAGTCCGCTGGGTCATGGGAATGGTATCTTCCTTTAATGGTTCCAGCAGGCGAATGCGGGAAACAGCCATCCTTACAAGGTCCACGGCTTTTTGGGTGGCCGCTTCAGGCTCTTTCATGTGAACCCAACTGCATTGCTCCCGCAGGTTGGCCATTTCCATGAGATAGGGATTGATACCGGCTGACTGAAGCATCTGTTTAAAGGTGGGTTCGTGAAGTCTGGGTGAACAGGAGGCCACCACCACCCGGTCCAGACCGTGGTCGAGGATATCGTTTTTGATCTCCTGTTGCCCGGGTTCGGAACAGGCATAGGCGATGTCCTTGCTGACCGTTACATCTTCAAGTTCGCCCGCAAAAGCCGACACTTTTTCGCAATCAACCGTCTGCGCGATGTTTAAACCACAGTGACAGACATAGACGCCTATACGAGGCTTGTCATTGGGAATTGCGGATTGCGGATTGCGGATTGCGGAATTTTTTTCTTGAGGTTGAGTCATTATTTGTTTTTCCTTATTCCCACTCAATGGTTTTTGCCAAAACACTCGTCAAGTCCATCATTTCCATCCTCAGTTCCTCCCCCTTAAAGGGATCTTCCATGGCGCAGCGAAGGTGAATCTGGCATTTGGGGCAGGCGGTTACCAACAGGTCGCTTCCCGTGTCTTTGGCCTGACCGATGCGCTTCACCTGAAGGGCTTTGCTGAAGGAATCGCAGCCGATCCAGGCGCTGTTGCCACAGCAGATGGCATTGGCCCCGTGGTCTCGCATTTCTTTGAAATTCACTGGGTCTAACCGGTCGATCAATTTTCTGGGCAGCTCAGGGCGATTTTCAAACCGGCTCAGCCGGCAGGGGTCCTGAAAGGTGAGTTTCCGGTTCAGTGGCTTAAAGCCAACCGCACCTTTGTCAATTTCATTTTCGAGAAAATCGTAAATATGAGTGACCTTGAAGTTGAAATCGATGCCATGCTCCGGATAATCGCGGCATAAGGTTCGGTAGCACTCGGGACAGGCGGTGATCACTTCTTCAATGCCCGCTTCCTGTAGAGCGTGAGCATTCAGCTCTGCCAGTTTCAGGAAGTTGGGTTTGTCGCCAGACCACAGCAGGTCATGGCCACAACACCGGATGTCTTGTAAAATAGCGGGGTGAATATCGAAAAAATTGAGGAGCCGAATGCTGTCCACCAGTATATCACGCGTGTTCAGCCCAATGTGTCGGGTGAAAAAAAGGTCAAAATAGGGGGCGCAGCCTCCAAAAAAGGCCGTCTTGCTCTGGTTATCGACGATGACGTCTTCGGGCAGCCAATCCCATTGCCTGATTTTAAGATTTTTGGAGGTCATGGTCCGCATGAGGGAATGGAAAAACCCCCCATGCACTGCGTGTGTGTCCAGTCTGTTTTCAACCACCACATCCCTCAGATCTCTGATAAACCGTGAAAAATCGACGGCTGAGGGACATCTTTCATAGCACAGGCCGCAGGTGAGGCAAGACCAGATATCGTCTTGAACGGACGGGGAGGCGATTTGGCCGGAAATGGCCGCATTGGCGGTGGCTCTGGGCGAAAAAGGTTTTCCCACCAGGGTCAGCGGGCAGGCGGAAGAACATTTTCCGCAATCCTGGCAGGCAAACACATCGTGAAGGGCCGCCAGATGTTTTAAGGCCTCGCCGCGGTTCTTTTCGGGTCTTTGAATGGGGGCCGGTATTACCGGGCTTGAACCCATTTTCCTGATTTCAGAACAGAAGGTTTGAAGGAATTCTAAAAGGGCTTCCGATTCATCGGGCAGAAAAGTGCCCAGACGTAGCCGCTCTTTCCCGAGACCCAGCAGTTCCAGAATGCCCCGGGTATCATCCACGTGACCGCGGGCGTTGGTGGTACCGGTGCCGTAGCGGCACGTGCCGGAACTGCAACCCACCAGGGCCACGCCTTCCGCGCCCATCTCAAAACACTTGAAAAGAAGGGCTTTGCTGATTCTGCCGGTGCAGGGAATCCGCACCATTTGTATTTCTCCGGGGATCATCGCTGCTTGATCCTGAAGTATCTGATAGGCGGAGTGGGGTCCCCAGTTACACAAAAAAAGAATAATTTTGGGTTCTTTCATAATGGTTCGCTTTTGGCTGTCCGCCGCTGGCGTTTAGCTCCTGGATTAAGAAACATGGTTCGGTTACAAAAGCACTTCTTCCACTACCTGCTCCAGGTATTCCTGGTTCCGGTAAGGGCTGTCGGCCGCATTGGACGGGCATACGGAAATGCAGTTGCCGCACCCTTTGCAGAGGGCTTCATCCACCACTGCGTGCCATCCTCCCACCCCGTTGGGGTTGAAAGAGACGGCCCGGTAGGGGCATATCTCAATGCATCTGCCGCATCCACGGCATCGCTGTTCGTCAACGACCACGGTAAATCCCTTGCTCTGTCGCGGCCCCCGGGGCATGACGGCGGCGGCCAGTGCCGCAGCGGCCCATCCACCCTTTCGCTGAGAAATCTGAATGCCGGGGGTCGATGTCAAAAAGAGGCCGGAAATGGGGGTGGTCCCGGGGTAGTGAAAGGGAATATCGGGAATCCCTTCTTTCTGAAGGTCAACGGTCAACACCGTGTTGGGAAGACCCTTTTGGTGGACATAGGGCACCCGGCGGCTGGCTTTTTCACCCAGGATAATGGCGCCCACCTGCATCACCTGTGAAAAAGCGTCTGTTTCCACCGTAATCTGGAAATCACCCAGGGTACCGCCGATGGCGGTAACTTGGGACCCTTCAAAACAATGGATATTGGGGTGATCCAGAATCTTTGTGAGGGGCTTGTCCTGCATGCCAAACAGAAACACCTCATATCCCGATGAGGCCAGTGTCTGGGCGCTGAAAACGGCACCTTCAGACTCCCCGATGACCGCAGTGGTAAAATTGTAATCTCGCATGGGGGCCGGAAGGGGTCTCAAATGTCGGGCTCGGCTGATGGAACGACCAATCAATCCTTTAAAACTGTTAACGGCGGTGGATGGGTTATCCGGCAGGCGCCGCAACACCTCTCCTCTCAGGTTGCACGTTTCCATCATGGCACGGCTGATGCCCGTGCCGCGAAAAAGTGCGTTTTTGAGGCGGGTTCGCTGGTCCGTACAGGCGCTGCAAACGAAATCGTGGGGGCAGCACACACATGAGGCCAGGACCACCCGGGTGAGCCCTTTTTCTCGTATGGCCCGCAGGATGCCCGCGGCCCCTTCGGGCACACAGGCCGCTGTCATGACCTGAGCATGGGCAATATCATCTCTTTTAACCAACCCCTCCACATGCCGGTCCATCTCATCCAGCCATCCGAAAGCATCATTGCAACGGCAGACGAAAAGGCCGATGCGAATCTCCGGTGAAAGTTCAGGATCCGGCGGAAAAAAGGAAACCCCCCGCCCTTTGGGCCTTTGGGAGCCCCCTTCCAGAAGAATTATGGCATGGGCTGCTGCCGCAAAGCCGCGAGCCACCATGGCATTGACATCCGGTTTTGCGGCCTTGGGCCCATAAGCGCGAATGACATCTTCCCCTTTGACGGTGGGGGCGGCGGTAGGATCGGCAATGATAATAACCCCCGCTTGTTCCACTGTTTCCTTCGGTTCATCCTGGTGGCGAATCGCTCCGACGGCTTCACATGTATCAGTGCAAAGGAAGCACTCGGAGCAGATGCCGCATTGAAGGCATCGTTCCGATTCAAACAAAACCTGGGATTCACTCAACCCCATAGACACTTCCGAAAAATTGTCTTTTCGCACTCCCGGTTGCTGCTCAGGCATGGTGGGTCGGGAGAGGGAAGGAATGTTTTTGGGAATTTCCGGGTAATCCCTGTTCAATGGCCGTCCGGTTCTAGGGGCGGGAATTTCCTCCCGGCTGAGAGTTTTGTGTATGGATCGTGCTGCCGCTCGTCCTGAAGCCATGGACTGCACAACAGTGGTGGGCCCCGTCACGCCGTCGCCCGCCCCATAAAGGCCGTCGATACCGGTTTGGTAAAGGTCGTCCACGTTGAGACATCCCTGAGCGTTAATCTGAATGCTTGATGCCGGGCCTGTTTTCTTCGTTTGTTCCGTGCTCGCAAAAGGACCTATCTGCCCGATCGCCACTATGGCCTGGTCAAAGGCCATGTCAAAGGGGTCCGCGTCGGATAGGGTGACCGGCCAGGGGATACCGTTTGCATCCGGTTTCCCGGGCCTGGTAGGCCGGCATCGTAATTTTTGCAGTCGGCCGTTTTCTCCTTCAAATGAAATGACCCGTGTCGCATCAACAATGGCGACACCTTCTTCCCGTGCACCTCGAACCTCATGGGGACTGGCGGGAATCAGATCCTCTGGAAACCAGCTCACAAGGGTTACCTGGTTCCCCTGGCGAACCAGGGTTCGTGCCAGGTCAAAAGCGGCGTTGCCGTCGCCGATCACCGCCACTTTGCGAGGGCGACTTTCGGAACCTTGGGGCGCGTTGAGCCGCATTTCACTATCCCCGTAAAATCGGGTCAGAAATGAGAGGCATCCGTCCACGCCTTTAAGTGCTTCTCCGGGAACTCCCAGTTTCCGGTCCATCCAGGCGCCAACGGTGGCCAGCACCGCATGGAAATCTTTTTTGAGAGACTTGAAATCGTTTTCTAAATTCACTGTGTGCGAGGTTTTAAATTCTACCCCCAGGTTGTGAATATACTGAAGGTCGTGATCCAGAATTTGCCTGGGCAGACGATGCAGACCGATGCCATAACGCAGAAGCCCACCCAATTCGGATTCCTTTTCAAAAACCGTTACGCCGTAACCCAGCTGTGCCAGTTCCGCAGCCGCCGCCAGCCCGGCGGGCCCGGAGCCGATCACCGCCACCCGTTCGTTTCTCCAAGGCGTTTTTTTGGGTAATGGCGCATGGGGTTCTAAGATTTCATGATCGGCCAGAAAACGTTTGATATCCCGAATGGCGATCGCGTCATCCAGTTCGCTCCGCCGGCATGCTTCTTCACAGGGATGGGTGCAGATTCTGCCACAGATGCCGGGAAGACAATTGTCTTTTCGAACCACTTCAAGCGCTTCCTCGAAGCGTCCCGAACGGGCCAGGGCCACATACGCTTGGGCGTTTACGCCCAGAGGACAGTTTGATTGACACTGGGGTTCCTTCCGTTTGTCGATGACGGGTCTTCCGGGAAGGGCATGCCGGCCGTCAAACCGGATGGGTGTCAATTCATCTGGAGTGCGAACGGGGCACACTTCCGCGCAGCGGCCACACAATACACACCGCTCGGCATCCACATAGGTTTCGGGGTGTTGGATGCGAACGCGAAATCCCTGGGGAGAATGTTTAATGCCGGTCACAAGGGCAGGCAGCAGACAATGAATTTCGGTATTTCTAAGGATGCGAAGCAGTCCGGGACGATGGGCGAAGTTGAAAGGTGTACCGGAGGGCAAACGCCACTGCTGATCCCCCAGTTTCCGGTTCAGGTCCGCTTCCTGGTCTACCAGGGTTACCGGAATGCCCAGTTCTCCCAGTTTGTTGGCGGCAGCAATCCCCGCGGGGTTGGCGCCTATAATAAGGACACTATGCAGTCGATCTTTGGAACGTTTCATGGATCAGGCTCCCCTATTTCCAGAGGCCTTTTTTTTCCGGCCTTTGAGAATGGCCAGGCCGTAGTCGTAGCCTTTACTGAAGGCTTTAATGTTCTTTTGCTCAGTTCCTTTGGGCACCGATTCGGTTACAGCATTCTGTGCGGCTTCGATGGAAATGGCGCCGGTGACAGCCGTAAAAAAGCCGAGCATGATGATGTTGGCCATCATTTTCCGGCCCAACTCTTCGGCCATGCGTGTAGCGGGGATGACAAAATAGGTTTCTTCACTTCCTTTGGGCAAAACGGTATTTGGGTTAACCATGTCCTGGTCAATAATCAGCGTTCCGTTTTCTTTCATATCGCCTATAAATTTGTCGAATCCCCCCTGGCTCATGCACACCAGGATGTCAGGATGCCTCACATAGGGGTAATGAATGGCGCCCTCGGCAATGATCACCTGGGCGCTGCAAGCGCCACCCCGGGCTTCCGGGCCATAGGCCTGAACGAGGGTGCTTTCCTTATGGTCACCGATCACCGCGGCTTTTCCCAAGATTCGACCCGCCAGAACAATGCCCTGACCGCCGAAACCGGTAAACAGAATTTCCTGCCGTTTTTTGATTTGGGTTTTGGGAGTCATGTCAGGCGGCCTTTTCTTCATTATCATCCTCCGGGGCAAAGAGTTCCGGTGGTCGGCAGGTGGCGTCGTAGCGGTCAATGCAGGTGGGCCGCTCGATATCAACGAATTTTCCCAGAATAACACCCCGGTCGAAATCGATATCCAGCTCCGATGGATGGGCGTCATTCTTAATAATGGTATTTTCCTGGTATAGCCGAAGGGAATCCAGCGCACTTTCTTTGTTTCGCCTGCCAAAATTGACGGGGCAGGGAGAAAGCACTTCTACAAAGGCGAAACCGCGATTCAAAAGTGCATCCTTGATGGATTCTGTCATATCGCGGGTGTGCAGGATGGTCCACCGGGATACGTAAGTGGCGCCTGAGGCATAGGCCATGAGGGGCAGATTAAAGGGCCCGTCCGGGTTGCCAGATGGCGTGGTGGTGGTTTTGGAATTGAGCGGCGTGGTGGCTGCCACTTGTCCTCCGGTCATGCCGTAGTTCAGGTTGTTCACGCAGACCACTGTGATATCAACGTTTCGGCGGGCCCCGTGAATAAAGTGGTTGCCCCCGATAGCAAAGAGATCCCCGTCGCCGCTGAAGACCACCACGTTCAGTTCNGGGTTGGCCAGTTTCAAGCCTGTTGCAAAGGGGATGGCCCGGCCATGGGTGGTATGGTAAGAGTCCAGCATTACGTAGCCGGCCCCTCGGGCGGAACAGCCGATGCCGGACACCATAACGGTCTTCTCAAGATCAATGCCGCTGGCTTTCATGGCGGTAAGGCAGGCCGCGAAGGCGGTGCCGATGCCGCAGCCCGGACACCAGATATGGGGAATGCGATCGGTTCTGAGAAGGTCATCCAGGGGATGCTGTATTTGATTTTTTGTCGGGGTCATGAAATTCCCTATTAACAGAGGTATAAAGGGTAAGGCTTAAGGCATTCGGTTATGGTTCAAAATTCGACTCTTTAAACCTTATGCCTAAAATGATTCTTTCAGTGCTTTCAAAACACGATCCGGTGTAATGATGGTTCCACCGGCATGGCCCACCAGAACGCACGGGGCCTGTCCTCGGGCAGACCGTTCGACTTCCAGATGGATCTGACCCAGGTTGAGTTCAACGGTTATGAATCCCTTAACCCGTGCCGCCAGTTTTCGAATCTGTTCTTCGGGAAAGGGCCATACGGTGATTAGCCGAAAAAGCCCCGCTTTGATGCCCTGCTCTCGGGCTTCATCCACAGCGGCCAGGCTGGTCCTTGAGGATACACCGTAAGAGACGATCACAATTTCCGCGTCATCGAGGCGGTAACTTTCCGTTTTTATGATGTGTTCCAGGTTGTTTCGGATTTTCCCCACGATGCGGTTCATCATGGTTTCCTGGCCTTCTACCGTCATGTCGGGATAACCCTTTTCATCGTGGGTCAACCCTGTTATGTGGATGCGATAGCCTTCCCCGGCGATGGCCATGGGGGCGACTCCGTTGGGACCCGGTTCAAAGGGCTTGAAACGGTCCTTTCGCCCTTTGGCCCTCGGGCGGGAGACCGTATGAATGGCTTTGGCTTCGGGTATGACCACCCGTTCGCTCAGATGGCCGATCATTTCATCGGTCATGATCAAGACCGGTATCCGATAGGTTTCGCTCAGGTTGAAGGCTTCAATGGTCTGGTAAAAAAGTTCCTGGGGTGATGAGGGGGCCAGTGCGATAATTTCATAATGACCGTGGGAACCCCAACGAGCTTGCATCATGTCTCCTTGGGCTCCCAGAGTGGGAAGTCCTGTTGAAGGTCCCGCACGCTGCACATCCACAACGACGCAGGGCGTTTCGGTGCAGATGGCAAGCCCGATGTTTTCCAGCATCAGGCTTAATCCGGGTCCGGAAGTGGCGGTCATGCTTTTGACGCCTGCGCAGGATGCGCCTACAATGGAAGCCATGGCTGCGATTTCATCTTCCATCTGAATGAACGTGCCTCCCACTTCGGGGAGTCGTCCGGAAATATGCTCGGCAATCTCCGTTGCCGGTGTAATGGGGTAAGCCCCGAAAAAACGACAACCGGCTGCCAGGGCCCCCTCGGCACAGGCCACGTCCCCGGTCATGAAATGCTCTCCGGTCAGTACTGCTGGTCTCATGTTGTCTCCGTTTCAGGTGCCGCCGCTTGCGGGTTTACAGTGGGGTTTTCCACCGAGTAGATGGCAAATTCGGGGCATATGATTTCACAGTAATGGCAGTTCACGCAATCATCGGTCTTTATCACCGACGGTGGATGGTATCCTTTACTATTAAACCGCTTCGAAAACTGCAGCACCTGCCTGGGACAAAATTCGATGCAGAAACCGCAGCCTTTACAACGGTCTTCCAGGATATGCACAATACCGGTTGTGGTTTGTGTTTCTTCCGAATCAAACGGAACCCGCCATAAAACCATTGGGTAATTCCTCAAATCTAAATACGTTGATGATATTTCCTGCGGAAAAGCACTTTAGTATAGCAGCGCTCCAGAGCATGTCAAGGGATAATTCTAGCTGAGAAAATGGATATTGGGGACTTCGGCGTATTTTTAAGGGGGGTGTCTGCACTCCATTTGCCAAACAGGAGCGAAAAAGCTTAAAAATACTGAATCGCCTTTTTACATACAGGCCAAGACACCAATGATACACCCCAAAAAGAATTGAAAATTTGAGTCTGCAATGTTATGCAAACTCAGCATTTATTAACGAGAGGAGATAGACATGACCGAGAAAGCATTTCAAGATTACTACCCGGATGATTTTTCCCACTGCTACGGTTGCGGCAGACTCAACAAGGATGGCATGCAACTCAAGAGCTACTGGGACGGAGATGAAACCGTATGCCGCTACCAGCCGAGACCCTATCACACGGGCGGTTTTCCGGGATTCGGCTACGGGGGACTGGTGGCGTCATTGCTGGATTGTCACGGAACCGCTTCAGCAGCTGCCGCAAAATACCGCGAAGAAGGGCGGGACATGGGGACTGAGCCGGCCTTGCGGTTTGTTACGGCATCTCTTAAGGTGGACTTTATTGCTCCCACGCCCATTGACGGGGTCCTCGAGGTGCGGGGAAAGATCAAGGAGATCAAAGGTCGTAAAGTGACCATTTCAGAGACCCTTTCAGCGGGGGACAAAGTAGTGGCCAAAGGGGAAGTGATTGCGGTCATGATCCCTGAAAACTTCATGGAGGGCAAGTAATACAAATGCGATCCTGAACCCCCGTGAAAGACCGCTTCAAAGAAGTCTTTGAAGCGGTTGACAAAAACAATTTTTGACATATTTTTTTGCTGACAACTGACAACCGTTTTTACAAAGGGGAGGTTTCGATTCAATGGACATTCAGGAAATCACCAGAGCGGTGGAACAGGAAAGTGTTGTGGTCCGCCAGATCATGGCCAATATCGAAAAGGTGATCGTTGGCCAGCGGTATCTCATTGAACGGATGATCATTGGGCTGTTGTGCGAAGGGCATCTGTTGTTGGAGGGCCTTCCGGGTCTTGCCAAAACCACGGCGGTAAAAGCCCTTGCCACCACTATTCAAACGACCTTTCAACGCATTCAGTTCACCCCTGATCTGCTCCCCGCGGACATCCTGGGAACCCAGTTTTACCGGCCTGACACCGCCACATTTGAAATCAAAAAAGGGCCTGTTTTCCATAATATTATTCTGGCTGACGAAATCAACCGGGCGCCGGCCAAGGTTCAGAGTGCGCTTCTGGAGGCCATGCAGGAACTTCAGATCACCATCGGGGAGACCACGTTCACACTGGCAAAACCGTTTCTGGTGCTGGCCACCCAGAACCCCATTGAACAGGAAGGGACCTATCCCCTGCCCGAAGCCCAGATCGATCGGTTTATGATGAAGATCCGGGTGGACTACCCTTCGGCTGAGGAGGAACGGGAGATCATGACCCGGGTCTACAGGGGCTTGGAAGACCAAATGATCGGCGCAGTGGACTGGGCAAAGATTGCGCAGGCCGGAAAGACCATGCGGGCCATCCACATGGAAGACCGGATCATGGATTATGTGGTGCGGTTGGTGCGGGCCACCCGCGAGCCCGAAGCCTTTGGNCTGGAGTTGGCCCCCATGATTCATTACGGCGCTTCCCCACGGGCGTCCATCTGGCTGGGCATGGCGGCCCGTGCCCACGCTTTTGTGAGCGGCAGGGGTTATGTGACGCCCCAGGACGTGAAAACCATGGCNCCNGATATTCTGCGCCANCGCATTATTCTGAGTTANGAAGCGGANGCCGAAGAAAAAACCACCGACGACCTCATCGAAGTGCTGCTGGAACGGATCGAGGTGCCTTGAGATGCTTCAGGAGGCATTGCTCAAGAAAATTCAGAAGTTTCATTTTACCACCCGGCGCATGGCCAACGACATGTTTGCCGGTCAGTACGAGAGCGCCTTTCAAGGGGCGAGGCATGGAATTTGCCGAAGTTCGGGAATACCAGGTGGGCGACGACATTCGCACCATCGATTGGAATGTTTCGGCCCGCTTCGGCCATCCCTTTGTCAAGGTCTTTCATGAGGAACGGGAATTGACCGTGATGCTGGTGCTGGATCTTTCCGGCAGCCACCGGTTTGGAACCCGAAAAAAATTCAAACGTGAGTTGTTGGCGGAAGTGGCTGGCATGCTGGCCTTTCTGGCCATTCGCACCAATGACAAGGTGGGGGCCATTCTCTTCAGTTCAAAGGTGGAAAAATACATCCCCCCCAAAAAAGGACCCTCCCATGTGTGGCGCCTTATAAAAGAGGTCTTCGCCTACCAGCCCGAGGATCTGCGCACGGACCTGGATGGGGTTCTGACATTTTTAAATCGCGTGACCAAACGGCATGCCATCGTTTTTCTCATCAGCGACTGTATGGATACCGGGTTTGAAAAATCGTTGCGATTGACCTCCAAAAAGCATGATCTTACGGTGATTCGCATTTCCGACCCCGCGGAAGATATGCTTCCCAACGTGGGGTATGTCAACCTCAGGGATCCCGAGACCGGAAAAACGGCGCTGGTGAACAGCGGCAGCCGAAAACTGCAAAAACGGTGGCGGGCTTATCGGGATAAACAACAGGCGTATTTGAACGAAACCTTCAAAAAAGCCGGGATAGACCAGGTTGAATTGACCACGGACGGTCCCGTTGTGGAACCGTTGACTCGGCTCTTTGAGACCAGGAAACGACGGTTATGCTAAATCTGCCCAATCTGAATAGCAAACTGGGCGATCTGGCGGGCAGGCACAGGGGCCGGCCCCTACCCATTATTGTGGTGGTGTGTCTTTTTCTGTGGGCATGTCCCATTTCAGAGGTTTGGGGGAACCCTGGCGTCAAACCTGAAATGACGGCCACCCTGGTTCCCAATCAGACCAGTGTGGGGGGTATTATTACCCTGACGCTAAAGTTACAGCTTCCCAAAGGCGCAAGTGTGGCGTCAAAACCTGAAATAAAAGGTCTGGATGGATTTCAGGTTCTGGACCTTCACACGACCCTGGACGGCTCGAAAAAAGAAGGCGAAGACCAGAGGCGTTCAACCCTGCCCGTTTCAGGGGAATGTCGCATTCGACTCATGGTGGAGCGCCTTTCATCCGGTGACTTGGGACCCATTTCCCTCAATTATGCGACCGGGAATGGCAAAACGGCGTCAGTGGCAGCGGTTCCGGTTCCCCTTACGGTCTTGTCCAACCTTGGTGACAAGCCCGAAGCAGCAAGCTTGAAACCGATCTACGGGATCATGCCCACCGGGTCAACTTTATTGAAATACCGCTTCTGGATTCTGGGGGGCATTGCCCTTCTTTTACTGGCGGTGGCTTGCGAGTGGTGGATTCGAAAAAGGCGTTTGAAGGGGGCTCCGGTCATGGACGTGACGCCTCCCGACAAGCTGGCAATTCGGAGTCTGAAAGCGTTGGATGAAGAGCGGCTTTTTGAAAAGGGCCGGATCAAGGATTTCTACTTCGGATTTTCCGAGATCCTGCGACGGTATCTGGAAGCCATCCGCGGATTTCCCGCAGCGGAATACACCCTTGAAGAGATTGCCCGGGCCGTTCAAAAAAAAGAGGATCAGCGTTTACTAACACTGCTTCGCCGTGCGGATATGGTAAAATTTGCCGATTTGACCGCTACGCTCGCTGTAAAGTCCAATGACATGGAATCAGCCTTTGCCTATATTCGAAGCACCCGTGAACCTGTGATGACCGAGGCCGCGGCTGAGCGCCGAGGTGGCCGCCATATGACCACCGGAAGGCCTCAATCGGCCCGAAAGGAGTCTTCATCATGATGTTCCGGTTCGCCTATCCCGCCATGCTTCTACTGGTTCCTCTGGCACTGGGATGGCTGGCCTTTACTCTTTTCAAAAAACCTGAAGGGATCACCTATTCCATGGCCTCCCCCATGGCAGCGATGGCCGGCGGCGGCAACAGCACCCTGGTGGCCCGTATCCCCACGTTGCTTCGCGCCTGCTGCCTGTTGCTACTGATCCTGGTGGCGGCAAGACCCCAGTTGTACAATAAATCCAGGGATATTCGTTCCCCAGGTGTGGATATCATGCTTTGCCTGGACACATCCGGGTCCATGCAGGCCCTGGATTTCAAGATTAAAGGGGATTCGGTGACGAGGCTGGAAGCGGTTAAGAAGGTGGTGGCTGATTTTATCAGAAAAAGGGAGTCTGATCGCATCGGACTGGTGGTGTTCGGGGAAGAGGCCTTCACGCAGTCGCCCTTAACCATCGACAAGGGACTTTTGCTGGAGCTGGTGGATCGCATGAAAATCGGTATGGCCGGAGATCGCACGGCCATCGGAAGCGCCATTGCCATCGGGGGAAAACGCTTAAAAGATCTGAAAGCCAAATCAAAGATTCTGATTCTGTTGACCGACGGCCGAAACAATGCGGGGGATATCAGTCCCCAGACCGCGGCTCAAGCAGTTCGGGAGTTCGGTATCAAGCTTTATACCATCGGCGTAGGGGGGAGAGGCCCGGCGCCTTTTCGCATGAAGACCCTTTTTGGAACGCAGTTGGTGCCCCAGCAGGTGGACCTGGATGAGGCAACGTTAAAGAAGGTGGCCGCAACCGGCGGAGGAAAGTACTTTCGCGCTGCCAATAGTCAGGAGCTTCAGGAGATCTATGACATTATAGACCGGGCGGAAAAAACCGATGTGAAGATAAAGGAATTTCTTCATTTCGAAGAACTCTACCCTTGGTTTCTGGTGCCCGCCATCCTGGTTTTTTTGCTGGAACTGCTGCTCAAGACCTGGATATTGAGGATTATTCCATGAATTTGAGCCATCCCTGGATTCTTAATTTCCTCTGGCTACTGCCGTTAACAGCTGTCACCTTTCTGGTGGTGTACCGAAAACGGCGTCAGGCTTTGGTGCGGTTTGCCGAAGAGCAACTGCTCAAACGGCTGACCCCCGAGGATTCACGAGGAAGGCGGGTCATTGAAGCTGTTTTATGCCTGCTGGCCCTGGGGTGTATGCTGCTGGCCCTGGCCGGTCCCCGGTGGGGCAGCCACTATCAGGAAGTAACCCAGAAGGGCGTGGATATTGTGATTGCTCTGGATGTGTCCCCCAGCATGTTGGTGGAAGATGTGAAACCGGACCGTCTGGAGCGGGCCAAGCGGGAAATCACGGATTTTCTGAAAGTGGTACAGGGCGACCGGGTAGGCCTGGTGGCTTTTTCGGGGGCTGCCTACACTCAATGCCCTTTGACGCTGGATTATGGCGCACTGATGATGTTTCTCAATGTTCTCCATCCGGACAACATTCCCCGTCACGGAACGGATCTGGGTGCGGCCATTGAAGGAGCCATGAAGGCCTTTGATCCCAAAAGCGAGACCGACAAAGTCATTCTGCTCATCACCGACGGGGAAGACAATGAAGCGCGCGGCCTTGAAGCAGCCAGGCAAGCTGCCGCAAAGGGGGTCAAGATCTTTGTCTTCGGCATGGGAGATCCTTCCGGCGGTCCCATACCCGCATCCGGCGGAAAAGGGGGATTCGTCAAAGATGACAAGGGGGAACTGGTTCTCTCTAAACTTGACGAGGCGGGCTTGCAGGAAATAGCCGCGGTGACCGGCGGCGAATACGTGCGGTCCATGGCCGGAGACCTGGATCTGGACCTGCTCTATTTTGACGGGATCAAACAGAAAACCGATGCGGCAGTTGTGAAAAGCGGCAAGATCAAGGTCTATGAAGAACGGTTTTTCATTTTCGCGGCGGCGGCCTTTCTGTTGCTTCTGCTGGAAGGATTGATCGGCCAGTTGAAACGAAAAATGCCGGTGTTGTTCTCCATTTTATGGCTGCTTATTTTTGCGCCTCAAGGGCAGTGCGGGGAAGATCCGGACGAGCTCTATGAACAGGGCCGCTTTGCTGAAGCCGCTAAATTATATGGGGCTCAGGATATGGATAATCCCCGTGATAGCCGGTATCGATACAACCGGGGTTGCGCCGATTATCAGGCCTCTGATTTCAAGGGTGCCATGGCAGCCTTTTCAAGCGTTTTGAAGCGCACGAAAGATCCCCAAACGCGTGTAAAAGCCCTTTTTAACCTTGGGAATGCCGCCTTTAAGCAGGGGGATTTTGCCTCCGCCAAGGCCTACTATCAACAGACCATTTTGTTGGATCCCGCAAACGAACATGCGCGGTTTAATCTGGAGTTGTCCCTAAGGGAACTGGAAAAACAGAAAAAACGGGAGAAAGAGAAACAACAGCAACAAAAGGAACAGAAAAAAAAGGATTCCCAAAAAGAAGGAAAGGACGGGCAGAAAAACCCAGATGAAGATTCTTCTTCAAAAGAGAAGCCTTCACAGGATAAATCAAAGGAGAAACCGGACCAGAAAAAAAAGAAGGAACAAGCGCAAAAGGATACCGACGACCGGGAACAAAAGCCGGGAAACAATCCTGAAGCGCAGAAACCTGAGGAAGCTCCCGCCGCCCGAATTCAAAAACAGAAAGCCGAGGCCTGCTGGACAACATTAAAGAGGATCGGGCACGATTCCTGAAGTATCAGATCCCCGAAGCCGAAAATCGTGGAATGTCGGGAAAGGACTGGTGATATGAAAAAAATTGCCTACGTCCTGATATTTTTGTCCATGTTGTTACTGCCCGCACTTCCGGTTGTAGCAGAAGTATCCGTGCGNCTCAACCTGGATCGCCAGGAAGCCACCCTCGCTGATTCCNTTGAGCTTCAGGTCCGNGTNTCCGGTACAAGGAGTAGCGACGCACCCCCGGTGATTGAGGGTTTGAAACCATTTCATGTGACACAGGGTGGCAGTGCCAGCCGGGTGGAATTTATCAACGGCCGGTACAATTCATTTGTGGACTATACCTATTACCTTCAACCCAAAGAAGAGGGGGTTTTTCGGTTAGGCCCTGCCTCCACAAAAGTGGATGGGAAAACTTACCAAAGCAATGCAGCCACCCTGAAAGTGGTGACCGGCGATGATGGATCGGGGTCAAGAAAAGAAGCGGTCTTTCTGACGGCTACACTGGGATCAAAAAGGGCATATGTGGAGCAATCGGTTCCATACACCCTTAAATTGTATCTTCGTACCAACGTGAGCGATATCTCACTGGATCTCCCTGAAGCCGGCGAATTTACCTTTCGGCAGCTGGAAAAGCCAAAGGAATATCAGGCGGTCTATGAAGGCGCCTCCTACCGGGTTCTGGAGGTTTCCTACGGGGTGATGCCCCTTAAAGCCGGGCGCTTTCGTATTCCCCCTGCCCGCATGGGACTGACGGTTTACAGTAATCGAAAGCGAACCCCAAGGGGGCTGTTTGACGATCCGTTTTTTGGCGGTGCCCTGAGGTCCGGACGACCCTTGACCGTTTCCAGCGAACCCCTGGCACTCGAAGTATTGCCGTTTCCTGAAAAGGAAAAACCCTCTGATTTTAGCGGCCTTGTGGGGCGATTCGGTATTGAGGACAGCCTTTCCGGAGATAAGGTTCACGTTGGGGACTCTGTGACCCTCACCGTTCGCCTAAGCGGAACGGGAAATGTCAACCGGGTGCCGGACCTGAAAATGCCCGCTCTGGAACACTTAAAAACCTATGCAGATGAACCCGTGTTTGAAACCCGGGCCGGTGCTGATGGGTTAAGCGGGTCCAAAACAATGAAATGGGCGCTGGTGCCGGATGCGGCTGGCGATTACACCATACCCCCGTTTACCGTCAGCTATTTCGATCCCAAAACCGAAACCTATGTGACAAAGAAAACGCAGCCGCTGGTTTTTAAGGTTATGCCCGGAGAAAAGCAAACCCTTGTAACGGCCTCCAAGTCCGAAAAATCGGATGAAACCGCAAAGCCTGCCAAAAAGGAAGTGCAAGAAATCGGGCATGACATTCTTCCCATTTACACTTCAATTTCGGGTTTGAAAAATGACGGCTGGCTGCCTTCAAAAAAAATTAACCCCGGAAACTGGGTTTGCTGGACCATACTTTTGGCGCCTTTTTGGGTGTATGGCCTGTTTTTTCTGGGTTTGCGGCTTAAAAGAAAATCCAAAGAGGCCGTTCACGCTCAGAAGGCGAGAAAGGCGGCGCAAGTTTTCTTGAAGGAATGCCGCCGCGGAGAAAAAGACGCCAACGGCATGATGACCAACCTGCGGGATTACATCAACGATCGATTTGAATCATCCTTTGCGTCTCTGACCCCTGCTGATGTGCCGAAGCTGTTGGTGGCAAAAGGGGTTTCCCGGAGTACGGCAAAAAGCCTATCAGATGTTCTGGAAGAAATTGAGAGCCGCATTTATACGGGCGGGGAAGCCTCATGTGGGTTGGCAACCGACAGCATTTTGGAAATTATCAAACGGATTGAAAAGGAGCTGCGGTGAGATATCGTTTCCTGTTGCCCATGCTGATTTTTATGGCTGCTTTTGTGGTCGAGCCGTTCGGTATTGCTCAAGACCATCAGAAGGGAAGGGCATGGGAGGAAATTTTCTTACAGGCCAACCAGGATTACCGGGAGGGGAAATTTCAGGAAGCGGTAAACGGTTATGAGCATTTGATCCTCAGTGGTCATGACGGGCCTCAAATCCAGTACAACCTGGGGAATGCCCATTTTAGAATGAATGAACTGGGCCGGGCCATCTTGGCCTATGAACGGGCCCGCATTGCCATGCCCCGGGATGCGGATCTTAATTTCAACCTGGCCCATGCTCAAGACCAGGTGGTGGATGCCATTTCCCCTTCAAGGGGGTTTTTCAGCATGGCGTTTTTCTGGTTGCCATCCGTCAGCGCCAAAGAACTGTTCTGGTGCTTTTCAATTTTGAATCTACTCCTCTGGACGGCCCTTTTGATTCGGCTGTTTCATCGCTCCGAATGGCTTTTCTATACTTTGCTGCTGGTGCTGTGCCTTTGGTTGGTAACGGGGCTTTCTCTCGGGATGAAATGGGCTCAGGTTCATAATGACCAACGGGCTGTTATTCTTAAAAAAGAGGTTGCGGTGCTGGCAGGGCCCCATGAAGGGGACACAACTTTGTTTAAGCTTCACGAAGGGGCCATTGTGGAGCAGGAACGGTCGGAAGATGGGTGGCGGCTGATTCGATTACCGGACAAAAAACGGGGCTGGCTGCCGGAGGGGGCTTTGGAGATGATTAACTCGGATATGGCTCACGCAAAGCCGCAAAGCCGCTAAGAAATAACAAGATGATAACAGTTAATTATCTTTGCGTCTTGGCGGCTTTGCGTGAGAATTTTTCTAACTGTGGTTTATGCGGATCAGGTATTAATCTTTTCGGTTCTGCGCTATTTTATCCTTTCAACCCATCCATAGGGATCCGGCTTTTGGCCGTATTGAATGGCAACGATTTCATCATAGAGTTTCTGGCTCAAATCTCCCATTTTACCGCCTGCCACCACATAATCGCGACTTTTAAAGGTGATCTGGCCCACCGGTGAAATCACCGCCGCCGTACCGGTCCCGAATGCTTCCTGAAGCCTGCCGTCTTCAGCCGCTGCAATCACTTCGTCAATGGCAAGGGACCGCTCGGTGATTTTTATCCCCCAGTCTTTAACGATCCGAAGCACGGAATCCCGTGTGACGCCAGGGAGAATGCTGCCATTGAGCGGCGCGGTGATCACTTCGTCATCAATGCGGAAAAACATGTTCATGGTGCCCACTTCTTCGACATATTTCCGTTCTGCCGCATCCAGCCAAAGCACCTGGGTAAATCCTTTTTTCTTCGCCTCTTCGGCTGCCAGGAGGCTTGCCGCATAATTGGCCGCTGTCTTGGCTTCCCCCGTGCCGCCGATTGCCGCTCGGACGAAAAAGTCCTCCACATAGATCTTAACCGGGTTCAACCCTTCCTTATAGTAAGCCCCCACCGGTCCGATGATAATGAAGAACACATAGTTGTGGGCGGGACGAACGCCCAGGTGCGGTTCCGTTGCAATCATGGTAGGTCGTATGTAAAGTGAGGTGCCCGGNCTTCTGGGGATCCAGTCTTTGTCCAAAAGGATCAGCTGCTTCATTCCTTCCATGGCCTCGGNNACATCCACTTTCGGCATGCAGAGTCGNGTNGCNGAACGNTTNAGNCGTTCGAAATTTTCATTGGCCCTGAAAAGCCCGATNCCGCCATCCGCCATTCCGTATGCCTTGAGGCCTTCAAAAATTTCCTGTCCATAATGGAGACTCATGGCTGCAGGATCAATGGCCAGGGGACCGTAGGGTTCAATACGCGGATTGAACCATCCCTTGGAGACGTCATAATCCATCAGGAATATGTGGTCCGTTGTGATATCACCGAACCCAAGTTGGCTTTCATCCGCAGGCTTTGATTTCAAGCGATCAGGCGTTGCCGCCACAATTTTTATATCCATGCTTATTCTCCTTAGTAACAAGGGTCCATCTACAAATCACAAAACGGACGACACATAACACATGCCGCCGACAAACACAAGCAGGCACGCGCGAAAAAGGTGAGTCCCCCCAATTAAATGGTAATTAACTCGTACTTTCGGTTGCCCAACCCAATCTGTTCCCCATGATCCAGTTGGATGGTCCAATCGATTTTGGGGTAGACGGCACGAAATTTGTCTTCACCGGGTTTCAGACCTTCCTTGAGGCAGGAGCCGGATGATCCGGTTTGCTGGTTGACCAGATCCGCGGAAGCCTGGTCGATGGCAATGGGATCTTTCGAGGCCACAATCCCCACATCCTGAACAATGGGGGCGTCACTGTGACCATAGCAGTCACAGGCAGGAGAAATGTCTGTTAGAAAATTAATGAAAAGAGAATGCTTTTCTTTACCTTTGAGAACCGCAAGGGTGTACTCGGTCATCTTTTTATGAAGGAGTGGAACATCCATGCTCCAATTGACGTCAATGGCCCCATTGGGGCAGATGAGAATGCATTCACCGCAGCCCACGCATTTATCGGCATTAATCGATGCCTTTTCCTTCTTTAGTGATATGGCTTTGCTGGCACAATGACGCACGCAATCCCCACACCCAACGCATTTTTTTTTCTTTACCTTAGGCGATACGTCAGAATGCTGGACCATTTTTCCTTTTCTCGAAGCGCACCCCATCCCTAAGTTTTTAAGCGTTCCGCCAAAACCGGTGAGTTCGTGGCCTTTAAAATGCGCCACGCTGATCAAACCGTCGGCTTCTGCGATGTCTCTGGCAATATAGGCTGTTTTGATAAACGCCTGATCGATGTCAACTGCCTTGAAAGACGCCCCTCGAATGCCGTCAGCGATAATGACGGGCGCTCCCACTACCGAGTAGGCAAATCCATTTAAAACTGCCGTGTGCAGATGAGAAACGCTATTGCCCCGGGTTCCGGCGTAAAGGGTATTGGCGTCGGTCAAAAATGGATTGGCGCCCAGGCCTTGAACCCGGTCCACGATGGTTCTTAAAAAATTGGGACGGATAAATGCGCAATTCCCTTTTTCACCAAAATGCAATTTGATAGCCACCAGGCTTCTTTCGGCCACCACATCATCCATGCCGGCCGCATCCAGCAACCGGTTTAGTTTCAGAAAAATATTTTCCTTAAAAGAGGTTCTGAGGTCAGAAAAATACACTTTACTTGCGGTCATTGGGTTCCCTTTCTTTGACGTATTTGAGTGCAGAGGGCCATAAAAAGCCACATGATTTTTCATTGACAAACATACGGTACTGGATTATTTCTTTAGACTCAAGTTCTAAAGTAAGCCTAATTATAAGGATGGCAGATATATCGATGTCTTTGAAAACGGAATATATGGCAGCGATCTCGCATCCTAGAAGATAAAAAAATGAATAAGAAAGCTTTTTTTTCCGGTTTCGGTTCCCTGGTGTTCCTGCTGGCTTTTTTCGTAAATGCATTCGCTGAGGAGCCGAAGCGTATCCTGAGCATTGAAGCATATGATATGCTCAACACGGTTCCCGACACTTACCTCATTGATGTCAGGACAAGGCCGGAATACCAGCTCGTCGGTCACCCCCTCAACGCTTATCTGTTCCCATATATGGTTTGGACCCCCAGCCTCAAAAAAGAAGAAGACCGTTATGAATATGACATTAACAAAAAGAACAGAGCGTTTTTAAAAGAAATCAGCAAGGTTTTTAAAAAGACTGATAATCTGCTGATTCTCTCAAGAGATGGCACTAGAAGCGCACTTGCGGCAAAAGAACTTTTGGAGGCTGGTTTCAAGAAGGTCTACGAAGTTCAAGACGGCTTTGAAGGATCCGAATTCCCGGTTTTCGAAGACAACCACAAAAATAAATTTTACCGTCAATTGGCAAAAAGGAACAAAATTTACAGTTTTAATCACAGACGTCACTATGGATGGCAATGGTGGGGGCTTCCCTGGACTTACGACATAGATCCGAAGTTCGCGTACCCCCCGGATTTGTCGCCATCTGAAAGAAATTAGGGAGGAATAAAATGAATTCTCAAGAATTGATTGATTTAATGAAGCAGGTTGAAGAAAAAGGGATAGGCTGGGATACGGTTCAGGAAAAGATCAAAGTTTCCCATCAGGTGTTGAACCTTTACGCGAATTCGGGACCGGTGCCGGTTACCATCGAGAAAAATCTGAAAAAACTGCTGGAAGAAGCCTAGACCTGAAAGATCAGATAAAACAAAGACGCCGGCCAGGCCGGATGCCAATGGAAGGAGACAAACGATGTCTGATGTACTGCAAATCACGGATGCGGATTTTGAACAGGAAGTGATCAAATCTGAACTGCCGGTGATGGTTGATTTTTGGGCGGAATGGTGTGGCCCCTGCAAAATCGTAGGGCCGACCGTTGAGGAACTGGCAAAGGATTATGAAGGCAAAGTTAAGATCGCCAAAATGGACGTCGATGGCAACCGGGAAACCCCGACGCGATTTGGTATCAGGAATATTCCAACCCTCATTCTGTTTAAAAACGGTGAAGTGTTCCAGACCATTGTGGGGGCGCATCCCAAAAGTCATCTTGAAGAGGAACTCAACAAGCTTCTCTAGCCGAAGACGAAACCGATCGCAACCCGCCGAAGAGCAGAGGGCGGGTTTTTTATTGATGCACAAACGGAGTTTTTTAAACCATGGAAGATCTTATCATCATTGGTGCCGGGCCTGCAGGTCTCACGGCGGGGCTTTATGCATCAAGGGCTCGCCTCAAAACCGTCCTGCTTGAAAAACTAGCACCAGGCGGGCAGATTTTGACCACTGAATGGGTTGAAAACTATCCCGGTTTTCCCGAAGGGTTGTCGGGGTACGAGCTGGTGGATCGAATGAAACGCCAGGCGGAAAACTTTGGGTTGAAAATTGACGGAAAAGAGGTGGTTCGTCTTGAATTAACACCGGAGAAAAAGGTGGTCCATACGAACAAAGAGGCGTTGGAAACCAAGGCTTTGATCCTGACCACCGGCGCATCCCCCCGAAAGCTGGGGATCGAAGGTGAAGGGCTTCTCACGGGAAAAGGGGTATCGTATTGCGCTACCTGTGATGGGCCTTTTTACAGGGACCAGGAGGTTGCGGTTATCGGTGGTGGTGATACGGCCGTGGAAGAAGCCATCTTTTTGACCAAGTTCGCAAGCCGCGTCTATCTAGTGCATCGAAGAAATGAGCTGCGGGCCACAAAGTTGCTGCAGGAACGTGTCAAAGCAGCTCCAAAAGTGACCCTGGTATGGGATTCGGTGCCGACCCGAATTCTGGGGAAGACCGGCGTTGAAGGGGTTGAACTTAAAAATGTCAAGACGAACGAAATATCGACCCTTCCCGTTGAAGGCGTATTTGTGTTTATCGGGTATGATCCTTCAAATGACCTTCTGAAGGACCTGCCCTTTGACTTTGATGACTTCGGCTTTGTAAAAACAGATGACAATATGCAGACCGCAATACCCGGCGTGTTTGCGGCCGGCGACATTCGATCTAAAATGCTGAGGCAGGTGAGCACTGCTGTGGGAGATGGTGCCGTCGCCGCTTTTGCCGCTGAAAGATTTATTGAAGGCCATTGCACATGAACATCAGACCATTAAAATGGGTGGCTCTGGCCATTTGCGGCCTGTTTTTGCTGAGCGGCTGCGCACTCTGGAATGAATTTTTCGGTTCGGGAGATGAACCCACACCGGCGGAGATCATGGCCGAGGGAATGAATGATTTTAACGAGGGTCGATTTAAAGAATCGATCGAGACATTTCAGAAGATAAAGGATCGGTACCCTTACAGCACCTTTGCCATTACCGCGGAATTGAAAATGGCCGATGCCCTCTATGAGAGGGGAGATTACGATGAAGCCCGCGACGAATACGCCGAGTTTGAAAAAATGCACCCCAGAAACAAAGATGTCCCTTATGTGATCTATCGGCAGGGAATGTGTTATTTCAACAAATCAGCGGCCATCGACAGAGACCAGTCCAATACGCTCAAAGCCAGAGAGGAATTCGAGCGGCTGATCAAGCGCTTTCGAAAAACCAGTTATACGGAACAGGCCCGGAGAAAGGTTCGGGAGTGCTATATCAAGCTGGCGGAACATGAACTCTATGTGGGTAATTTCTATTTTAAAAAAGGCAAATACCAACCCGCCATGGACAGATATCTTTATCTGATTGCCAATTACCCCGATGTGGGCCAGTATTACCAGGCACTCGAATCCGTCAAGAAATGCAAGGACAGAATTAAAGAATTAAACGGGGCCGAGGAAACCTCCTGGCTAAACGGTTTTCTCTACGACAACAATTAGGCGGTCAATCGCTTCAAGGGCTTCTTGCAGCTTTTCCGCCTTATCTCCTCCCCCTTGTGCCATGTCCGGCCGCCCACCCCCTTTTCCACCAACGATGCCCGATAGTTCCTTGATGATGTGACCGGCATTAAATCGATTCGTCAAGTCTTTTGTCACGGCGCATATGAGCATGGCCTTGCCCTTGGATTTGGCCCCCAAAAGGACAATCCCGGAACCCAGTTTGTCTTTAATTCGGTCCACCGCTTCCCGAAGTTCTTTGGGCGTGTCCGCCTCGAGTTCCTTCGCCACCACGGAGATGCCTTCTATATTCTTCACATCCTGAATCAGGTCCGCCGACTTTTCTGTAAAAAGACGGCTTTTCAGCGTTTCAATTTCCCGTTCCCTTTCCCTGGTTTCATCCAGCAGCTGTTGGAGCCTTTCAACCAGCTTGTCTGGCGAAATCTTGAGGAGACCGGAAGCCTTTTTCAGGTTTTCATCTTTTTCCTGGTCATGATGAAGCGCCGCCGCCCCTGTAAGCGCTTCAATGCGGCGGACATTGGCTGCAACGGCACCTTCACTCAAAATGCGAAAAACGCCGATATCACCCGTTCGACGGGTATGGGTGCCGCCACACAATTCAAGACTGAGTCCTTCACCGATCTCAACGATTCTGACCTTGTCACCGTACTTTTCTTCAAAGATGGCCATGGCCCCGGTTTTCATGGCCTCCTCTTTATCCATTGTTCGCGTATTGAGGGAAAGGTTTTCGCGGATATTGTCATTGACCCATTGTTCTACTTTAACCAGGTTTTCGGCGGATACCTGGGTGAAATGGCTGAAGTCAAAACGAAGCCTGTCAGAAGCCACGCGCGATCCGGCTTGCTTCACGTGATCTCCCAGGATTTCTCTCAGCGCCGCATGAAGCAGGTGGGTGGCGGTATGGTTTCCGGCGACGTTCCTACGATGGGCCGTGTCCACAACAGCGGTGACCACCTCACCAACGGAGAATGAGCCTTCTTCGAGCCGGCCCTCATGGACGATCAGATCCTGGCCGTACTTGTAGGTGGCTGCCACTTTAAAATGGGCTGTGCCGTTGGTGATCTGCCCCACATCCCCCACCTGCCCTCCGGATTCCGCATAAAAGGGCGTTTGATCTAAGATAACAGTCGCTTTGGCGCCTTTTTCAATGGAACTGACTTCTTGATCGTTTTGCACCAGGGAAAGGATCTTTGATTCGGTTTCAAGGGTATCGTAGCCTGTAAATTTACCCGCTAGTCCGCGGGCCCGAAGTTCCCTGAAGGTTTCCGGAACCGCCGCTTCACCGCTCCCTTTCCAGGATTCCTGGGAGAGGGACCGCTGCTTGCCCATGGCGTCTTTGTAACCTGCCAGGTCCACCACAAGGTTTTCATCCCGGGCCACATCTTCCACCAGGTCAACAGCCAGGCCATAGGTGTCATAAAGCTTGAAGATCATGTCACCGGGAATCACATTTTCTCCCTTTTCCTGCAGCCGCTGGATCTCCTCTTTCAGAACTTTCATGCTGTACCGGAGGGTGTCGGCAAATCGGCGTTCTTCGTTTTCCACAACCCCCAGGATGAAGCTTCTGGCGCGAATAAGTTCACCATAATCATGGCCCATCAGCTCAATGATGTGATTGCAGACTGAGCGAAGGAAAATGTCTTCAAGTCCCAGACCCTGCCCAAATCGGCTGGCCCGCCGGATGATGCGTCTCAAAACATATCCTCGCCCCTCATTTGAAGGCATGATGCCGTCGCCGATGAGAAAGGAAATTGCGCGGGCATGATCGCTGATGACGCGAAAAGCCACATCCATTCGGTCATTATTGCCGTATTTTTTTTGTGAGAGATTTTCGATATGCCCGATAATATTCTGAAACAAGTCGGTGTCATAGTTGCTTTTAACCCCTTGAACGACCGCAGCCAGTCGCTCAAGCCCCATCCCCGTGTCAATATTGGGTTTGGGTAATGGCGTAAGGGTCCCGTCCGGACTTCGATCGAACTGCGTGAAAACCAGATTCCAGATCTCCAGGTAACGGTCACAGTCGCAGCCGCATGCGCAATCCGGCTTGCCGCATCCCACAGACTCCCCCTGATCAATATGAATTTCAGAACAGGGGCCACACGGACCGGTGTCCCCCATGGCCCAGAAATTATCTTTTTCGCCCAACCTGACGATCCGATCCCCAGGCAAACCGATCTCCTTGTTCCAGATGTCGTAGGCTTCATCGTCATCTTGAAAGATGGAGACGTGCAGTTTGTTGGCGGGAAGGTTAAACCCCTCCGTCAAAAGCGCCCAGCCCCACTGAACAGCTTCTTCCTTGAAGTAGTCCCCGAAAGAGAAATTCCCGAGCATTTCGAAAAAAGTGTGATGGCGCGGTGTGTAGCCCACGTTATCCAGATCGTTGTGTTTTCCCCCGGCACGAACGCATTTCTGGGCCGTGGCCGCTCTCGTATAGCCAGGGTTTTCTCCCAGAAAAGCGTTTTTGAACTGAACCATGCCCGCGTTGGTAAAGAGCAGTGTCGGGTCATCTCTTGGGATCAGTGAGGAACTCTCTACGATCCGGTGGCCGTGGTTTTTGAAATATTCCAGAAACTGGTTTCTGATTTCCCTGAAATTCATTGTTTCTCCTATATGGCTGTTAGCAATTCTGCTTGTTCCCCCGCTCAAGCGTGGCAACAAGTGCTCTTTTGAAGCTGTAATTCAAGGCTGTTAAGGCTCAATGGCTTCATCGGCACAGGCACACGTCATTCCGGCGAAAGCCGGAATCCAGTCTTCTTAAATGCTTCTGGACCCCGGCTTTCGCCGGGGTGATGGCATGACCAAATGAGATTGATCTATAAGTAATTACTTACTTTCATTTTCGGCCGAAGTTTCGTCCTTTTCTTCGTGGTCTTTTTTGAGACCTGTTTGACGGAGGATCTGATCTGCAATTTTATCCCGGATGTCCTTGTTTTCCTTCAGAAAGTTTTTGACGTTCTGGCGACCCTGTCCGATTCGGTCACCTTCAAACGAATACCAGGCCCCGCTTTTCTCCACGATGTCCAATGATACGCCCAGGTCCAGGATGTCGCCTTCCTTGGAGATGCCTTCTCCGTAGACAATGTCAAATTCGGCGTTTTTGAAAGGCGGCGCTACCTTGTTTTTCACCACCTTGACCCGGGTGCGGTTTCCCACCACCTGATCGCCATCTTTCAAGGCACCGATGCGCCGAATGTCCAGGCGCAGGCTGGCATAAAATTTCAATGCGTTGCCGCCTGTGGTGGTTTCCGGGTTGCCGAACATGACGCCGATCTTCATTCGGATCTGGTTGATGAAAACCAGACAGGTTCTGGATTTACTGATGGTCCCGGTGAGTTTTCGAAGGGCCTGGCTCATGAGCCTGGCTTGAAGGCCCACATGATGGTCACCCATTTCCCCTTCAATCTCCGCCCTGGGGACGAGTGCGGCAACAGAGTCAACGATCAGGACGTCGATGGCGCCGCTTCGTACCAGAATTTCGGTGATATCCAAGGCCTGTTCTCCCGTATCCGGCTGGGAAACCAGAAGGTTGTCCACATCCACCCCGAGCTTTCGAGCGTAAACCACATCAAGGGCGTGCTCCGCATCCACAAATGCCACCATGCCGCCCTTGGCCTGGGCTTCGGCGGCAATATGGAGTGCNAGGGTGGTTTTACCGGAGGATTCCGGACCGTAAATCTCCACCACCC
>JGI10211J34971_10000462_pt1 | contig 32897 bp, 30 predicted proteins | sample Etolagsediment_FD_34971 | JGI IMG/M metagenome (IMG submission 34971)
ACACCCAGCGCCTGCGCGGCCTCACCTATGCTCACTAATCTCTCCATTTTGGAGATGCTAACATAGATTCGCGTAGATTTAAAGCAAACTGTTCAAGCCCTGATCACGCCGACCCCACAAGGTAGCAGCGAGAGCAGTAGCAACAGTAGCAGTGGCCCATCACCCCAGCGCAGCCAAGGGGTCAATCCGCGCTGCGGCACCACCTCCCCGACCACTGTGGCAGTAGCAAACTGCGGTGAGCGGGCGATCAGTTGCCCGCGATGATCGACCAGTGCGGAGATACCATTGGTGGTGGCACGGAGCAGGGGGCGGCGGCTCTCAAGAGCGCGCATACGAGCGATCTGAAGGTGCTGATGCGGGGCGAGCGAATCACCAAACCAAGCGTTATTGGAGCCGTTGACCAGCAGAGTGGCCGCCGCCATCACCGACCGGTTAGTGGCGGCAAATGCATCCTCATAGCAGATGGTGACGGCGGCTAGTTGACCAGCAATGGGTAGCGGTGGCTGCTGTGCGGATCCGGGGCTAAAACCGCTCATCGGTAGATCAAAAAAGGCGATCAGACCGCGCAGCAGCGACGCGAACGGGAGATACTCACCAAATGGCACCAGATGGTGTTTATGGTAGAAGTGGCTCTGTTCGCCGGGTACCACCATGCTGGTGTAGTAGCCGTTACCATCGGCGGTGAGTACCGGTAGACCGAGGAGTAGCTCACTCCCAGCGGCGGCGGCGGCGGCGGCAAGGGGCTGCAGATAGACGAGGTCGATCTGGTGGTGAAACAGCGTTATGGCATTCTCCGGCCAGAGGATGAGTGCGGCGCGACCAAACTGCGCCTCACTCAGCCTCGCGTAGCGATCGAGGCGAAGCTGCGCGGTGTTCGGATCCCACTTACTCTCCTGCGGCACGTTGCCCTGTAGTAGGGCGACCGGTAGGGGCGCACCGGCCGGTTCACTCCAAGCGATCTGCTGTAGCAGTGGGCCCGCCCCCCAGATCAGCAGCAGCGTTAGCAGCAGTACCGCAGCGGGCGCGCTAGCTGCCCGGGTGCGCCGCCGTGTCGATAGCGCCCACCCGATCCCCCCTACCGTTAGCAGCAGTAACCAGCCAATCCCCAGCACGCCGATGATCGGCGCATAGCCGGCCAGCGGCCCATCGAGTTGACTATAGCCAATCAGCAGCCACGGAAAACCGGTAAAAAGGTGGCTGCGCAACCACTCGATCAGTATCCAGCCGGCGGGGAGTAGCAGGAGCCACCAAGTGGCAGCCGTGAGATGGGGTCGGATCGCCCCCAGTAGCAGCCCCAACAGCGCAAGGTAGAGCGCTAACAGCGCGACAAAGAGTAGGGTCAGCAGCGTGGCGACAATCAGACCACTCCCCCCAAACTGGTGGATCACGACCCAGACCCACGACACCCCAGCGCCAAATAGACCGCAACCGGCGAACCAGCCAATCAGCGCCGCCTCACGCGCACTCGCCGCCCGCCACCAGAGGTGACTGAGCAGGAGCAGTGCAATCAGCAGCAGTGGCCAGAGGTTAAACGGGGCGAATGCCGGTACCAGTAGTGCACCGGCAAGTAGTGCGTGTAGAGGTCGATTAGCTGCGACTGCTGCTATCACCGTGACCACCGCTCTCGTCGCTATCGTGGCGCGCCAGTGCCAGCGGGGTCGGTGGCAGGCTCATCTCTAATCGATGCAGACGCCGTCCATCGCTCTCTAGCACCGTAAAGGTGTAATCATCGATCTGGATCTGTTCACCGAGTTGCGGCATGTGGCCAAAGCCGTTGAGGATCAGGCCACCGATAGTATCAAACTCATCATCGGGAAACTGAGTCTGAAAGTGGGCGTTAAACTCATCGATCGGGGTGAGCGCGGCGATGGCAAAGCGCTGACTGTCGAGCGTTACAATCCAGCTATCATCATCGTCACCAACATCGTGCTCATCCTCAATCTCGCCGACAATCTGCTCTAAGATATCCTCAATCGTGATCAGTCCAGCGACACCGCCATACTCATCAACCACAATCGCCATGTGGTTGCGACTCGATCGAAACTCCTTGAGCAGCGTGTCGAGCCGCTTACTCTCTGGGATAAAGAGTGCCGGTCGAAGTACCTCACGGATGTTAAAGCCACTGCCAGGCTGGGCAACAAACGGGAGCAGATCTTTGGCCAGTAGGATCCCAGCCACCTCATCCCGATTCTCGCCAATCACCGGGTAGCGGGAGTGGCCCGCTTCAACAATTGTGGGCAGCAGCGCTTCGAGCGAGCCGTCGCGCTCTACTACTACCATCTGTGGCCGCGGAATCATAATATCCCGCGCCTGCATCCGGTTCACCGATAGCACCCCCTCAATCATGCCGAGGGTGTCGCGGTCGATCAGTTCACGGCTATGGACTTGGCGCAGTAGCGCCACTAGCTCATCGCGATCTTGTGGTTCGTTGTGTTGAAACACCTGACCGAGTCGCTCTAGCCAGCTGCGTGACGGCCGCCCATCAATGGCGGCACTACTAGGTCGATCATCACTCATTGTTATCACTCACCATCATGGTCGAGAGGTTGGTCGGTAGCATAGGGATCGGCGATCCCAAGCTGGGCCAGTAGTTCACGCTCTAGCTGCTCCATCTGCTCGGCAGCGGCCGGCTCGATATGGTCGTAGCCGAGTAGATGGAGTGTGCCGTGGATCAGTAGGTGTGCCCAGTGGTCGGCAATCGGCTTCTGCTGGGCGGTCGCTTCGGCGAGTACGACCGGCGCGGCGATGATGATATCGCCGAGCAGCGGTAGGCGCACACCGGGAGGGGGCTCAAATGGGAAGGTGAGGATGTTGGTAGCGCCCGCCTTGCCGCGATAGTGCTGATTGAGGGTGGCGATCTCCTCCTCATCGACCAGTCGTAGCGTCACCGTGGTGGCGCGTCGATACCCGCCCCCTTGGAGGGCTAAACGGAGCCAGCGCCGCAGCACGGCGGCGTCAGGAACGGCGCAGCGCTGCGCGGTGGCACTATCGATCGCATACTGTAGATCGAGTTCGAGTGCGGGTTGTCTCGACCCCATCAGCGATCACTACCGGTAGCGCGCAGCGGCGACTGAAACCGCTCATAGGCGGTCACAATGCGCTGCACAATCGGGTGGCGTACCACATCACGCGGCTGAAAGTGGGTAAAGCTGATCCCAGGCACCCCCTCTAACACATCAATCACCTCGCGTAGGCCGGAGCGGATACCGCGTGGTAGATCGGTCTGCGTGATGTCGCCGGTGATCACAGCGGTCGAACCGAAGCCGATTCGGGTGAGAAACATCTTCATCTGCTCGCCGGTGGTGTTCTGCGCCTCATCTAGGATGATGAACGACTCATTGAGGGTGCGGCCGCGCATATAGGCGAGCGGTGCGACCTCAATCACATGCCGCTCCATCAGTTTCATTACCCGCTCAAACCCCATCATCTCATAGAGTGCATCGTAGAGCGGACGTAGGTAGGGATCGACCTTCTGCGCGAGATCGCCAGGTAGAAAGCCGAGGCGTTCGCCCGCCTCGACCGCTGGCCGACAGAGTACCAGTCGTCGCACCTGATCGCGCTCTAGCGCTTCGACCGCGCAGGCGACCGCAAGATAGGTTTTACCGGTACCTGCCGGGCCGATACCAAAATTGATATCGTGGCGCAGAATTGCCCGCAGATAGTGCTGCTGATTGACCCCGCGGCCACGCACCATACCGCGCCGGGTGCGGATCGCCACCTCCTCATCGGTACCTGTCGTACGGCGTGTCGGGTGGGGTGTCGGCTGCTGGAGCTGTAGGTGGATAGCGGCCGGTGAGAGGATCTCGGTTGCGGTCGCGGCGTAGAGATCGCGCAGCAGATTGGCTGCTTGCTGGAGCTGTGCCGCATCACCGCGCAGTTGGAAGCGACAGCCGCGATTGCTTAGATCAATATTCAGCCCCTGCTCAATCTGCTGCAGGTGGCTATCGAGGGGACCGCAGAGGTTAGCTAGCCGCTCATTGTCAGCCGGCTCTAACTCAAACTCCAATACATCGGTCGCGGTCACGGCCGAGTACCTTGTTGCCAAGTTGTTATCACGCAAACCATACCGTTGGTTTAGAAGGAGGCGCTATTGTCACCAATAAGCGGGTATGCTGTCACCCATTGTGGTGATTTGTCAGTAACTCGCCACGTAGCGAGTTGGGCAGCACCTCGGTGATGATGAGATCGGCAAAGGTGCCAATCAGTGCGGCATCGCCAGCAAAGTTGACCACGCGATTATTCTCGGTCCGACCCGCCAGTTCGGCGGCGTTGCGGCGCGACTGCCGCTCCACCAGTACCCGCTGGGTGGTACCCACCATCTGCCGTCCAATGCGCTGCGCTTGGCTGTTGATCAGCTGCTGGAGCTGCGCTAACCGCGCCTTCTTGACGCTCATCGGTACATCATCCGGCAGTGCCGCCGCCGGGGTGCCGGGGCGGGGACTGTAGATGAAGCTGAAGGATTGATCAAAACCGACCTGCTCTATCAGCGCTAGCGTCGCGGCGAAGTCGGCATCGCTCTCACCCGGGAAGCCAACAATAAAGTCCGAAGAGATGCAGATATCGGGACGCGCCGCGCGCAGCCGATCGATGATCTGCCGATACGCCTGCGCGGTGTGGCCGCGCTTCATCTGCGCGAGGATCCGATCGGAGCCGGCCTGTACCGGTAGATGGAGAAAACTGACCAGCTCCGGCACCTCAGCAAAAGCGGCGATTAGCGAGTCGCTCATCTCAACCGGATGGGAGGTGGTAAAGCGGATCCGCTCAATCCCGTCGATGGCAGCGACATAGTGGATCAGAAGCGCGAGATCGGCACTCTCCCCATCCGCCATCGCACCGCGATAGGCGTTGACATTCTGCCCTAGGAGATTAACCTCGCGCACCCCTTGAGCGGCGAGCTGCGCCACCTCGGCGATGACATCATCAAATGGGCGACTCACCTCTTCGCCGCGCGTGTAGGGGACTACGCAGAAGGTGCAGTACTTCGAGCACCCCTCCATCACCGAGACGTAGGCACTCACCCCAGTCGCTTCGGGTGCGGGTAGGTGATCAAACTTCTCAATCTCTGGAAACGAGACATCGACCACCGCCCCCGCACCGCTCCACACCTGCCGCAACATCGCCGGTAGTCGGTGGAGGGTTTGCGGTCCAAACACCAGATCGACATAGGGGGCACGGGTGCGGATCGCCTCCCCCTCCTGCGATGCCACGCAGCCACCGACGCCAATCACCCGATCGGGACGCGCCTCCTTGAGTGGTCGCCACTGACCGAGCAGTGAGAAGACCTTCTCCTGCGCCTTCTCACGCACCGAACAGGTGTTAAGGAGCAGGATATCGGCCTGCTCAGGCGTCTCGGCGATGGTGACATCACAGAAGCTGCCCAGCAGTTGATAGATCTTAGCCGAGTCATACTCATTCATCTGGCAGCCGAAGGTTTTAATGTAGCAGGAGCGGGACATGGAGCAGTGCCTGAACAGGGGAACGGAGCGATAGTGTAGGAGCGGGCGCGGCGGATGGCAAAGGGGGATCGAGTGTGCCCCTGTTACTACTGAGGCGTGAGTGATATAAATACGCCCCTATTTTGATGATAAAAGTGGGTCGCCTGAGATAACCAACGGGTGATCTTCTGCCACCGAAAGGAGCTCCGCTGTGTTCAATAATCTCACGCTACAACGTAAATTTACCCTCACTGGTGTGGTGCTAGCACTACTACTACTATTTGATGTGGTCGCGGTGGTGACGGTCGCCGATCGGGTAGAGCAGACGAGTCGCCGCTTCGCTGATGTTGAGCTAAAACGACTCGATAGAACTCATCAGCTTAAGTTGTCCGTGCTGCAGGTGCAGCAGTGGCTTACCGATATCAGTGCGACCCGGGCTCAAGATGGTCTGAATGATGGCTTCGATGAGGCGGCTAAGTATGCGGCGAAGTTTCGGCAACTTCAGAGCGAGCTGCTCACGCTCGATCCGGAGAATCGCAACGACTACATGGCACTACTACCGGCTTTTAACGCCTACTACGACACCGGTCGGCGGATGGCGCAAGCCTATATCGATAGCGGCCCGACGGCAGGCAATCGGGTGATGGCAGAGTTTGACAAGGTGGCCGCGACACTGACCGAACAGGTTGATCGGCTAGTCTCCGAAGAGGGGCATCGGGCAATCGATCTAATTAATGAGCAGAGTCAACACCTCCATACCACCGGTGTGTCACTGCTCATCTCACTACTCCTGCTGATGCTAGCTATCGCGGGCGCTGGCTGGATGATGTCGGGGGCGATTCGTCGCCTCCCGAAGGTGGCAGCAGAGCTGGAGCGGATCGCCGGCGGCGACATCTCAGGACCGCCAGTGGCAAGTGGTCAAACGCATGATGAGGTGAACACGCTCTGTGTGGCGATGAATCAGATGAAGCACTCGCTACGCGGACTACTGCAGGAGATCAACCAGACGATTACGGAGATGGCGAGCGCAGTGGCGCAGTTGAGCGCCTTCTCTAGCCAAACGAGCAGCGCGATCGGGCGGCAGCAGCAGGAGGTGAATCAGGTGGCCACCGCGATGCATGAGCTATCGGCGACCGCGCACGAGGTAGCAAACCATGCTGAGGCGGCAGCGAGTGCCGCCCATGAAGCCGATAACGAGGCGCGTGCCGGTCGCAATGTAGTGAATGAGGTGGTTACGGCCATTGAGACATCAGCAAGTAACGTCCGCCGTGCTGCCGAGACGCTTGCCACCCTCGATCAATCGACCGCTAACATCGGTAGTATCCTCTCGGTGATTCGGGAGATTGCCGATCAGACCAATCTGCTAGCACTCAATGCGGCAATTGAGGCGGCGCGCGCCGGTGAGCAGGGGCGCGGTTTTGCGGTGGTCGCCGATGAGGTGCGCACACTCGCGCAGCGTAGCCAGCGCTCGACCGAAGAGATTCAGCAGATGATTGAGCAGCTCCAAGCGGGGGCAAACAACACTGTCAAGGCGATGGATGAGGGGCGGGCGCAGACCGAAGCGAGTGTCAGTTATACCACCCGTGCTGGCGAGCGATTGGCAGCAATCACCCGTGCTGTCTCCACTATCAATGAGATGAATAGCCACATCGCGACCGCGGCCAGTGAGCAGAGTCGAGTCGCGGAGGCGATGAATAGCAGCATCGCCAGTATCAGCTCAGTCTCGGAGCAGACGGCCGGAGGCGCGCATGAGATCGCCAGTGCCGGTGAGCGACTGCGCGCGATGGCGACCGCGCTACAGCAGCAGGTGGGCCGTTTCCGTTTCTAGCTTAACGCTCCCGCAGCGCATAGCTAAGGGAGCCAAAGAGCGGCGCTAACAGATACTCCAGTACACTGCGCTGATCGATCAAAATAGCGCACTGTAGCTGCATCCCGGGCGCGAGGGGTAACCGGGTGCGACCATTGTCGAAGGCGTCGCTACCACTCGCTAACGTCACCTGATAGTAGGGGATCCCCTCCTCGGTCAACAGGGTGTCGGGGCTGATGCGCTCGACCTGTGCCGCTAGCGGCTGAAAGCGGAAACCATCGGCAGAGGCGAGCCGAAGCTGGGCCGACTGACCAGGGTGGAGATATCCGCCATCCCCGGTCGGCAGTCGCGCCTCAATCAGCAGTTGTGAATCGAGCGGTACCAACTCTAAGAGGGTACCGCCGGCCGCCACCACCTCACCGACCGTATCGACAAAACGCTGCTTAACGATACCGGCAACCGGTGCGCGCAGTTCGGTGCGCGTTAAACTATCATCAATCCGCTTCTGCCGCTCATGGAGTAGGCGGAGGGTGCGCAGCGCCTCCTGTCGATCGCTGCGCGCCTGCTCACGAAACGTCGCAGTCAGTAGTGCGATCCGCTGCTCCGCCTCCGCTACGGCGGCTTGGATCCCCTCTAACATCGCGCCATCTTCGGCCAACTGCCCCTCAACCCGCTGCCGCTCTTTGAGTAGATCGATATGCTGCATCCGGCTCGATAGATTGCGCTCTAGCAGCTTGCGGCTGATCTCAATCTGCTCATTAAGAAAATCGAGGATCTGCTGTGCCGCTTGGCGGCGGGCGGTGATCTGTGAGGATTGGTGGCGCTGCTGGCGGATCAGCTCCTGCTGTACGCGGATCTCATGATTAAGACGCTGCCGCCGCTCCAGAAAGAGCGCTTGCGCTTGTGCCACCAGCTCCGGCTCATACTGTTGTAGGGTGGTATCAAAGGTGAGCGTGGGTGCCTGCTGTAGCTCCGCATCGAGGCGCTGGATCTGGATCAGCAGAGTGCGCTGGCTCACCTGTAGCTCATCGAGTTCACTGCGACTACGGATACTCTCTAGCGCCACCAGCAGATCGCCGGCCGCCACGACATCACCCGCTTGCACCGCAATCTGATGGACAATCCCCCCCTCTAGGTGCTGGATTCGCTTCACCTGACCGGCCGGTTTAACCACCGCCGGTGCCTGACTCACCACATCGAGCTGCGCTTGTGAGGCCCAGAATAGTAGCGTCAATAGCAGTAGCGTCAGTAGCCAGAGTAGTGAGCGACTACCGAGGCTATCATCAACATCATGATCCGCCATCACCCCCCCCCTCACGCCGATCAGCGCCCGTTAATGTACGCTGGCGCAGCTGTGGTACCGGTTTATGATCGAGATCGAGGATCATCCCCGCCCCCTGTAACAGCAGCGGATCACGACTCATCAGCACCACACTACACCCCTGCTGCGATCGCCGCAGCAGCGCTTGATAGAGTAGACGACGTCCCGCCTCATCCCCCTCGCTACCGGCATCATCGAGCAACAGGATGCGACCATCGGTCGCTAACGCCCGCGCCAATGCTAAGCGGCGCCGCAAACCGAGCGGGAGGGTCAGCCCCTGGCGCTGGATCGGCGTAGCGAGCCCCTCGCTGGACTGCTCGACAAAGCTCGCTAACCCGCACTCACCGAGTAGCGCTAATAGCGCGGCATCGTCGAGGTTTGGATTGACCGCGAGCAGATTCTCACGCAGGGTGGCGTTGAGAAAGCGCGGCTCCTGCGGCACAAACATCAGCTGCTGCCGCCACCACTGCGGGTCGATCTGGCGCAGATCGACCCCATCAATCAAAATCTGCCCCTGGGTCGGCGGCGAAAGCGCGAGCAGGAGCCGCGCGAGTGCACTCTTACCGCTACCACTACTGCCGGTCACCGCCAACACCGCGCCCGGGGGCAGCGTGAGATCGATCCGTTCAAACAGCGGTTGCGGGGCCCCCTCCGGGAGGAGCATCAGTTGATGTAGTCTCAACTCGCCGCGCAGCGCCCCGAGTCGCGTACCGCCGCGCCGCTCTGTAGGGAGCTGCTGCAGCTGCTGAAGGGTTGCAAACGCCTGTTGCGCCTGCTCTGCCACCTCCGCGAGCGCGGTAAAGCGCTGCACCGGGCCGAGCGCACGCAGTGCTAGGATATTGGCACCGATCAGGGTGCCCATATCGAGCTGACCGCGCACCACCAGCAGCGCACCGGTGGCGTAGAGGGTGATGCTCAGTAGCGCTTGCAGCGTCTGACCCAACCCCTGCACGCTACCCTGCAGCCGCGCCACTTGACGCCGCAGCGGTAACCACTGCTGCAGATGCGCCTGCCAGCGCTGCTGGAGCGTCTGCTGCTGGTCAAACAGGCGTACCGTCTCAGCCGCATGGCTGACACTATCACTCAGCGCCTGCCCCTCCAACTGCTGCTGCCGTAGCTGCTGTAAGCGTGCCGCTAAGCGGCGCCGTAGCAGCAGCCCGCCAACCAGCGCAAGGAGTAGAAAGAGGAGTGCAATGCCCCCTAAGGGTGGAGCCAATAGCAGCAGTAGCGCGACAAACAGCAGCGCGAACGGGAGATCAACGAGCGCCACCAGATTGGGGGCGCTATAGGCGCGCTCAATCGCCTCCACCCCCTGTAGCCCCTGCTGGCGCTGCACCGGCGGCAACTGCTCCAGTTGATCAAAACGCGCCTGCTGCAGCAGTGCAAAACTCTCCTGTAGTAGCTGCCGGTTGCGATCGCGGCTGAGGCGCTCAGCTAAGCGGATCTGCAGGCGACGAAACGCCGCCTCTAACGCCACCGCCAATAGCGCACCGATGGTGAGACTCCAGAGGGTGGCATCGACCCCATAACCGAGATAGCGATTCAGTACTTGAATGACATAGAGTGAGGAGGCGAGTGCAAGTAGATTGGCAAACAGCGACGCAACCAGTAGCTCGAAGGTCGCGGTCGGTTGGGCGCGGAGCCGCCGCAGTAGCTCACTCAAGGGTCACAGCCGCTGCGCTATCAAAGAGTGGGGGGGCTAACAGACCGGCAACCTGATAGATCGCCAACGCATCGGCAAGCTGGTCAATCTGCGCGACTGCCAGCTCGATACGGGCACTGATGGTGGCACCTGCCGCCGCTAACACCTCCAGTTCAGAGCGACTACCAAGCTGCTGCTCTTCGCGTAGGAGCGCCTCATAGTTGACGGCAAACGCCACCTGCTCACGTACCGACTCGCTCACCGCGGTCGAGGTGGTGTAGCGCTGCCAAGCATCACGCGCCCCCTTCTCCACCCGATCGCGCACCTGATCGCGCTTCGCTTGCTGGGCGGTGAGATCGAAGTGCGCGGCACGCACCTCATTAGCGGCGGTGTTGCCGAGATTAAATGGCATCCGCAGCTCGACCTTAGCGCTATAGTCCTGCTTAATGTTGTCGGAGCCGGCGATATTGTTCTCATGCCCCGCCTCGACGATGAGCTCTAGTGTCGGTCGATAGCCATCGGCATTCGCTTTGTCGATATCGTGCTGCGCTTTAGCCACCTTCACCTCCTCGCGCAGCAGCTCAATATTCCCCTGCCACACCTGCTCTAGTAGCCGCTCTAAAGAGGTGGGGAGCTGATAGCCGATGGCGGTGGTGAGGGGTTGCAGCGCCGCCGGAACCTGCGGTTCAAACCCAAATAGCTCCCGAAACTGGTTATTCACCTGCTGGAGTTTCCCCTCATGGCGCAGCCGCTTCGCTTCGGCGGCGGCCAGATCGGTCTTCGCCTGCACCAGCGCGGTGGAGGAGCCAAACCCCTGCTGGAGCTGAAACTGCTCCAAATCATAGCGGCGTTGGGCAAGTGTCTGATAGTCGATCGCCAACGCAACCACCTCCGCACCATGGACTAGATTGATGTACACCTCAGCGGCATCGGCCAGTAACTTCTGCTGCTCATACTGCAGTGCCAGCCCCTTATCACGTAGCGTCAATCGCGCCTTCTCAACCGCCGCATCGGTCGCGCCAAAATCGGCCAGCCGTTGGGTCAGTTTCAGGCTCATCTCATTGAAGTCGCTACGCATGTCACGATCACGTTCACGCTGTATACCAAGTGAAGCGGTAAAACTGAGTTCAGGGAACCACTTACCGAGCGCGATGCGCGCCCGCTCGCGCGCCGCTTGGTACTCCGCCTCGGCCACTTGGAGCTTGATGTGATCGGCAAGCAGATCAGGCAGAAGAGCAGCAAAGTCGCGTGCCGGCAGCGGCGAGATGGTAGGGGCGGGGGTGGCACTCAGGGCATCGGGAGCGGGGGCAGTCAACGCAGCGTCGCTAGCTACCGCTACGATGCGCTCATGCGGATCAGCAGCGCCAGCGGCAAGCGGCAGTAGCAGTAGTAGCGCTTGCCAGTGCCAAAACCGATAGCGACCTCTGCACCCTGTCAGGCGCTCCCTACCGCAGCGGCCAGCGAACGGTCGTTGCCATCCGTGACACGCTGTCGGCTGATTAACCATGCTGGAGCACCACATCTTCTATCCGTTCGTCGTCGCGCTGGCGCTGCTCCTCATGCTTCTGCTCCTCCCAGCGTGACGCCGGCCGCTGTTCATTGTCGTCGACTAACTTCTGGGCTGCACGCCGCCCCGATTCACCCCCATCGGTCGGTAGTGTCATACTACTATCGCGGATGCTGATCGGTATCTGATGTTTAGCAAACGCCTGCCACACCGCATGCCACATCTTCACCTTTAGGCCAAGCGCATTAGCGTAATCTTTGACCCAGAAGCGGATCAGAAACTCTGAGGCGAGCTCTGAGTAGACCGGCACCACCTGCAGGAAGATGGCGCTTGCAGGCTCCAGCTCGTTGATCCCCTCCACCTCGGCGAGGGTCTGATTGAGCAGATCGCTGATATGCTGCGGATCGTGTTCGGTTGAGAGGTGGATCAGGTAGTCGATACGGGCATTCGAGCGGCTATAGTTGATGACAATCGACTCCGACGCCATCGCATTCGGTACGCTAATGATGCGCCCATTGGCTGTCTTCATCCGTAGGGTACGCCAAGTGATGTCGATCACTTCACCATCATCCATGCTGCCGATCTTGATCCAGTCACCGACAAGGAAGGGGCGCTCAATATTAACCACCACGCCGGAGAAGATGTTAGCGATGTTCGACTGCACCGCTAGGCCAACAATCATCGCAAACAGACCGCCGGTCGCCAGTAGGCTGGTGAGGTGCTGGTCGAGGACAAACGCAATGACGCCCAGAAGCGCAAACAGGTAGAGCAGACCCGAGCTGAAGAGGCGAATCACATTCGGGATCTTCCGCTCGGTGCGCCGCTCTAGCGGTCGCCACACAAAGTGCTCTAACGCCAGCGCTAGCAGCCGTGCCGGAACGAACCACCAGAACATCTGATACCCCATCTGCAGCATATCGATATAGTGTTCGGCCAATCCCCAAGCGATCGCGTTATCGAGGATCAGATTACCGACTGCCAGCAGCGAAATGGGCCAGAAGATAACACGCAGCGGCCATGAGACGGTAAATCCGAGTGTGCTGCGATGGGCGGTCGCATCGATACCGATGGCAAATAGGCTTCCGACCATGCCGAAGATGGCGATGTAGAGGAAATACTCCGGCGAGATGAGGTCGCGGAAGTTGAAGCCATCGGGGCTGATCCGAATACCGATATCGATGCGAGAGAAGTCGGGATTGACCGAGCCATAACCGACATAGTTTGGATCGCCAAACGTCGAGAGGCGCATCATATCCTGTGCAATCCATGCATCATCCACCTTCCAGCCAAAGCGGGTCGGTAGCGCTTTATTCGCCGCTAGCTGCGATTTGAGTGTCTTAGCCGGATTGTCAAACCCCATGCCGAGTAGGTCGACGACATAGAGAATGTTGTTGCGATTTTGTGCTTTATGGACAAACGAGAGACCGAGAATATGGTTGCCGTAGGCGCGCCCACTGTTGAGGAAGTCGTAACTGAAGACACCGCGCGCTCGGTAGGTGATGAGCGTCATATCACCGCGCTGCTGGCGCTTCGGTGGCTCAATCAGCTCCGGTTTGCCGATCATATTCAGGAACTCGATATTGAGCGGGTCAAAGTCACCCTGAAAACGGAACCAGAGGACAAACTCTAGGGTTGCGGTGTCATTTTCGCGATCGATTTCGCGCACTGCATAGAGCTCGATGCCGGTGTAGACGACATTGGTTTTGAACATAAAGCGGTCGTTAACATAGAGCATCCGCCCCGCTTTTAGCTCCTCGAAGTAGTTGGTACGACTCCCCTCTGGAATCGGTTGAAGCTGGGTGAGTGCCGCGACCGTCGCCGCGCCATCGTAACGCCCCACCTGAATGGTGCGTTTGGCGACCCCCTGTCCATCAAACCAGATCGCGCCCGTAGCGCCAGTGACACTATCGGCCTCGCGCTTCAACTGCTGCAACTGCGTGAGAATAGCGGTGCGATTCTCCGCTTGTGGGCGCTGACCGCTACTGTTGTCAGCGACGATACCATCGAGCAGCAGCCGCGCCGCATCGTAGGCGTAGGCGGCGATCCAATCGGGAAACTCACCGTAACGCTCAAGGTAGCGATTGCGAAACTGCTGGGTCTGCTCGCCGGCGGTATCAAATAGCAGCGGTGTTGCCATCAAAATCCGATCGAGGTAGTGACTCGCCCCCCGCTCACCGGCCAAGGTGGTGATGCGCTGTCGAAAGGCGCTGCTATCCATCACATCACTACCGACCACCGGATTGTTGATACCGGCATCGCGCAGTGCAACGAGCAGCTGCGCCGATCGCTCCACATCCGCCGCAATCACCACCACGCCAAGATCTTTCTTATCGCGGATCTGCGCTATGAGCGCGGCAATCTCAGGCTCGGCATCGGCACGGGTAAAGGGTAGGGTGTAGTGAATTTTAGTGCCGAAACGGGCGTAGGTGGCGGTGAAGTCGCCAGCGAACGTCTCCCCTTGCCAGCTATCGTCATGGATCAGGGTTACCAGCTTCTCACCGACAATATTGCGGGTGTAGTTAGCGATAAAACGGGCTTGGCGACCGCTATCCACCAAGCCCGAGTAGAGCCATTGTGCGCTACCAATCTGCTGCTGATCGGTCGCGCCAAGTTTAATCACCGGTAGCTGCAACGGCGCATAGTAGTCACGACTCTGCTCTAGTAGTGCGCGCTGCCAGTGACCAATCACACCCGCCACCGGCTGCGCCTCAAACCGGTCGGTCAACTGCGCGTAGGCATCTGCTGCCGCCTCATCAATGGTGTTCACTACCACACGCCGCTCACCGAGACGACCGCTACGGTTAAACTCCTCAAGATAGAGGGTGATGCCGCGCAGGGCCGCCTCTCCTAACCCCGCATCACCACCCGATAAGGGTGCGACCACGCCAATCGCCAGCGACTCGCGATCGTCGGTAGTGAACCAGATCTGCCGAACAATCAGCGATCCGACCAAACCAAACAGTAGAATGGCACCAAAGACTAAGAGGAACCGTTTAGTGTGTGACATCAGCGGCGGCTGCTCCGATTATGATTAGAGTGATGAGAAAAATGGCGTGGCGTGCACCCATGGTACGCGATGCGCACTGAAACATGTCAAGCGCTGACAAAACTGACAAGCGGTAACGGTTGACCACTGAGCAGCGCGATACCCTGCACCCCAAACCACGCCATCAGCGCAGCCAGTAGATCATCAAGCATAATGCCAACCCCCCCCGCAACGTGGCGATCGATCCAGCGAATCGGCCACGGTTTGAGAATATCGAACAGCCGAAATAGCACCACCCCCAACACGACCCAGTGCCAACCACTCGGTAGTAACCAGAGGGTGGCGTAGAGACCGACCCACTCATCAAACACAATCGCCGGATGATCGTGGCTATCGAGCGCGGCGGCGGTACGGCCGCAGAGGTGGATTCCGATGAGGGTGAGCAGCAGCAGCAGTAGCAGATAGATGAGGGGGGGTAGCGGGGCAAATAGCGGCCAGAGCGGGAGCGCGGCGAGGGTACCGAAAGTACCGGGCGCACGCGGCGCATAACCGCTACCGAGACCGAACGCAAGCAGATGGCGCGGATCGCGCAGGAGCGCGATCGGTGGAGGGGTGGCGGGGGATCGCATGGTTAACGGCTCGCTCTATCGGCAAAGTGATCAAAACCGGGCGCGGTGGTGGAGGGGGTGTGTTGCACCCCACTCACACTCTGCAGCCGGAGACCAGCAGTCGACTCAATCACCCCAATCGGCGTGACACCACACCCAGCGGCGTGAGCTGCCTGCTGGATCGCAGCAGTCGCTGTTGGTGGCGCGGTAAAGCAGAGCTCATAATCATCACCGCTATAGAGTGCTAATGCCACCGGATCACTACCATAGCGGCGTAGCGCGGGGGATAACGGCAGAGCAGCGAGTTGGAGTGTGGCACCGACTGCGCTCGCCCGCAGCAGATGGCCAAGATCAGCGACCAACCCATCAGAGATATCGATCGCAGCGGTCGCTAACCCGCGTAGCGCGACACCAAGCGCCACTTGTGGGGTGGGACAATCGAGGCGCTGGCGCAGCCAGTGGCGATCGGCCGTGGTGAGGGCGGGTGGTGTGTGCGAGGGCACTTGCCAGAGCGCGAGTGCGGCACCCGCATCACCGAGAGTACCACTCACCCAAATTGTATCGCCAACCGCCGCGCCCGATCGCCGGAGCGCTTGGCCGGGCGGCACGCTCCCCTGAAGCTGCACCACCACCATCGGCACCGCTGATCGGACGGTATCCCCACCCACCAGCGCCACCTGATGCTGCTGGGCGAGCGCTTCAAAGCCGCGCACAAAGTCAGCGACCCATGCCATATCCGCCTGCGGCAGCGCCAGCGTCAGGGTGGCCCATGCCGGTGTCGCTGCCATCGCCGCTAGATCGGAGAGGTTGACCGCTAACGCCTTATGCCCCACCGCCGCCGCTGCCGTCTCGGCGGGGTAGTGAACACCCGAGACGAGGGCATCCATCGCCACCACCAGCTGCTGATCGGCAGGGGGGTGTAGCAGCGCTGCATCATCGCCCACCCCCAACACCACATCGGAGCGCGCCGCACCGACCCGCTGTAGATAGCGCGCAATCAGCGCAAACTCACCGGTGGCGGCAAACGGCTCAACCACTCGGTTGCCGTTTTACCGTCTCACCTCCGCGTTGTGTTGTCATCTCACCCGACCGCAACTGGCGGGCAATGCGATCGAGGACACCGTTGATAAAGCGGTACCCCTGTTCAGCCCCGAGCGCCCGAGTCTGATTGATCGCTTCGTTAATCACCGTTCGCACCGGAATTGAGGGGCGCTCTAATAGCTCGTGGGTAGCTAATAGCAGCACCGCCTGCTCGACCGGATCGACCTGCGAGAGTGGCCGATCGAGGGCCGGCTCGATATGGCTACGTAGGGTATTAAACTGCTGCGGGATCGCATGCAGCAGGGTAGAGAAGTAGTGGCGATCGACCGCGTCGGCACGATCTTGCAGATCACCATCAAGAAACTGCCGCTCAATCTGTGCCGGTGCTAGACCGGTGATAATCCACTGATAGAGCGCTTGAACCAGCCACTGTCGTGCCTGGGTGCGTACCTGTGACATCGGTTACGATTCCGCTATCGGCCTCAAGGCTGTAGCGTTGGTAGCAGATTGACCATCTCAATCGCCGACAGCGCCGCCTCTTCGCCCTTATTCCCCGCTTTAGTGCCGGCACGCTCAATCGCCTGCTCAATCGAATCGACGGTCAACACCCCAAAGCTGACCGGCAGATCATACTGCATCGACACCGTCGCTAACCCCTTCGTGCACTCAGCAGCAACATACTCAAAGTGCGGCGTACCGCCGCGAATCACCGCACCGAGGGCAATGATGGCATCGTAGCGCCCACTTGCCGCCATCCGCTTCGCCGCCAGTGGCAGTTCAAACGCCCCCGGCACCCGCACCACCTCTAGCCGCTGTTGATCAGCACCGTGTCGCGTCAGGCAGTCAACCGCCCCTTCGAGCAGCCGCTCGGTGATGAAGCTATTAAAACGGGCTACCAGTAGCCCAAAACGCGCCTGTTGGTTGACTAATAGATTGCCTTCGTAGCTCTGCAACTCTTTCATGGGTTCAAATTTTCCAGTAATTAATCATCAACATATTCGGTCACTTCCAGACCGAAACCGGAGAGGGCATGCATCCGCTTCGGCGCGCTGAGCACCCGCATCTGCCGCACCCCTAAGTCGAGCAGGATCTGCGCACCGTTGCCGTAGGTTCGCAGATCATCGCCGCGATCACTCGCTGGCTGTGCCACCCCCTGATCGGCCAGTTCCAGATCTTTAACATGGCGGGCGAGCGCATCGGCGCTCTCATGACGCCGCAGAATAATCGCTACGCCCCGCCCTTCACGCTCAATCCGCGCAAGCGCATCACGCAGTGGCCATCCAGCATCGCGCTGCGCACCAAACAGATCGGATAGGGTGTTCTCCAGATGGACTCGCACCAGCACCGGATCGCCCTCACTCACCTCCCCCTTCACCAGCGCTAGATGCACCTCGCGGCCAATCAGATCACGGTAAGCGACCAACCGAAACTCACCCTGCTCGGTCGGCATCGCACACTCCGCAATACGCTCAACCGTCGGCTCAGTACGCAGGCGATACTGGATCAAGTCGGCAACCGTACCGATCTTGAGGTTGTGGTCGCGTGCAAACTGCTCCAGATCGGGGCGGCGCGCCATCGTCCCATCCTCATTTAGGATCTCGACGATCACACTCGCCGGCTCTAGCCCGGCGAGGCGTGCTAGATCGCACCCCGCCTCGGTATGACCGGCGCGGATCAGCACACCACCGGGCTGAGCCATCAGCGGAAAGATGTGCCCCGGCTGCACCACATCCTCCGGTCCAGCCGCCGCCGCGACCGCGGTGCGAACGGTGTGGGCGCGATCATAAGCGGAGATACCGGTCGTGACCCCCTCGGCCGCTTCAATCGAGACGGTAAAGTTGGTGCCGTGCTTATCGTTGGTATCGCTCACCATCAGCGGCAGTCGTAGCTGCCGGCAGCGTTCGCGGGTCAGGGTGAGACAGATCAACCCCCGCCCATAGCGCGCCATAAAGTTGATATCCTCGGGTCGCACTAGCGATGCGGCCATAATCAGATCGCCCTCATTCTCGCGATCCTCATCATCCATCAAGACCACCATCTTGCCTTGGCGGATGTCGTCAATAATCTCTTCGATTCGGTTCAGTTCCATGGTTTCACTGCGTATCATCTAGGGGGGTTGGAGTTAGCGGAAGCCATTGGCCTGTAGAAATGCCGCATCGAGCGTATGACCGGTCGCGGTCGCACCCGGCAGCAGCCGCTCTAGGTAGCGGGCAATAATATCGACCTCAAGGTTGACCCGTTGACCCGGTTGAAACTGCGCCATCGTGGTCTCGCCAAGGGTGTGCGGTACGATGGTGAGTCGGAAGCGGCTACCGGCAACCGCGTTGACGGTGAGGCTGATCCCATCAACACAGATAGAGCCCTTCTCAGCGATATATTTAGCGATCGCGGCCGGTGCCTCTAGCTCAAACTGTTCGGCTCGCCCATCGCGGCGGCGCGAGATCACCTCACCGACCCCATCGACATGGCCGCTCACCAGATGGCCACCGAGACGGGTGGTTGGGGTGAGTGCCTTCTCTAGGTTAAGGCGGCTACCGGGGCGTAGATGCTGTAGCGTGGTGCGGGCTAACGTCTCCGCCGAGACATCGGCCCAGTAACCATCACCGGGTAGCTCAACGACGGTCAAACAGACGCCATTAGTGGCAATACTATCGCCAAGACGGACATCACTTAGATCGAGCTTGCCGCTCGCTACCCGCAGCCGCAGATCACCCGATCGCTGCTGCAGTGCGGCCACTTCGCCGACCGCTTCAATAATGCCGGTAAACATGCTGTTCGGTTAACCTCTTCTATGAACTGCCTAACGCAGCCCGTTTTGGCCGGGCGATGATGCGCCAGTCACGCCCCACCGCGCGAATATCATCAAACGTCAGCTCCAGCGCGTCACTCATCCGCTCCAGACCGGGAATCCGCAGCAGCCCACGCGCCGCATCGCCCATCAGCTTCGGAGCCATATAGATCCAGAGCTCATCGACCAGATCCGCCGCTAACATCGCACCACTGAGGGTCGCGCCACTCTCTAGCAGCAGCTCATTCACCTCCAGCTCCGCTAATAGCCTCAGCAGCGCCGACAGATCGATACGATCGGGCCCATCACTACACTGCACCACCCGCGCACCGCGCTGCTCTAACAGCTCCCAAGCGGCATCCTGCTCCACCGAGGTGGCGATCAGCGTCTCGCCCGGCAGACCCAACATCTTTGCATTCGCCGGCATACTCAAGTGCGGATCGAGGACGACCCGTAGCGGCATATTAAAGGCTGTATCGGGGAGGCGTACCGTCAGCGAGGGATCATCGGCTAGTACCGTACCGATACCGGTTGCAATCGCAGAGCTGCGTGCGCGCAGCCGCTGCACATCCTCACGCGCCGCAGCGCTCGTGATCCATTGACTCTCGCCGGAGGCCATCGCGGTGCGACCATCGAGGCTCATCGCCAACTTAACCCGGACATAGGGGCGCTGCTGCTGCATCCGCTGTACAAAACCGGGGTTGAGCCTCTGCGCCTGCGCTCTGTGTAACCCCTCCAGTGTCTCAATACCGGCCGCGCGAAGCTGCGCGATCCCGTCGCCAGCAACCAGCGGATTAGGATCACTCATCGCCACCACCACCCGACTCACACCAGCGGCAATCAGCGCATCACTACAGGGGGGGGTGCGGCCATGGTGACAGCAGGGCTCAAGGGTGACGTAAGCCGTTGCACCCCGCGCCCGTTCGGCGGCCGCCCGCAGCGCCACCACCTCCGCATGCGCCCCCCCCGCCTGCTGATGCCACCCCTCACCCACCACCTCACCCTCACGCACCAGCACACACCCAACGCGCGGGTTAGGATCGGTAGTAAAGAGCCCTCGGGCCGCGAGTCGCAAGGCGCGACTCATGTGGATATGATCAGCCGCAGAAAAGAGTGTATCGCTCATATTAACCCTCGGCAGCGGTGCCGTTATCGGTGGGCTTTGCGGGCGGCGCTGCCGCTTGCTGCAACCGCTCAATCTCCTCACGGAACGCATTGACATCTTGGAAGTGGCGGTAGACCGAAGCGAAGCGAACGTAGGCAACCTCATCGAGCTGACGCAGCTCACTCATCACCCAATCGCCGATGCGGCGTGACGGGATCTCCCGCTCTGTCGCATCGTGAGCCTGTCGAATCAGCCGATTGAGCGCCTCCTCCACCTGTTCGGTTGCGACTGGCCGCTTCTGTAGCGCACGCTGCATCCCGGCCCGCAGTTTGTCACGATTAAATGGCTCCCGCGAGCCATCCTGCTTCACCACGCGCGGTAGCTGAAACTCCGCATTCTCGAAGGTGGTAAAACGGGCGCCGCAGCCGAGACACTCCCGACGGCGGCGAACACTATCACCCTGCCCACCGAGGCGCGAATCGATAACCCGGGTATCGGGCGCGCCGCAGAAGGGACAGCGCATCGGTTAACGTACCGCTGCTCAGTGGCCGTAGACGGGGAGTCGACGGCAGAGATTCAACACCTGCTCCCGCACCCGTTCGGTGACATCATTAGCACCCCGCGCGTCGATTAGATCGCACATCCAGCCGGCCAACGCCGCACTATCCTCGGTATTAAAACCGCGCGTGGTGATCGCCGGTGTACCGATGCGGATACCGCTGGTGACAAATGGCGACTGCGGATCGTTCGGCACCGCATTCTTATTCACCGTGATATTCGCAGCGCTAAGCCAGCTATCGACCTCTTTACCGGTCAACCCCTGATCGATAAAGCTCACCAAAAAGAGGTGGTTATCGGTACCGCCCGAGACCACATCGAAGCCCCGCTCAATAAAGCGCTGCGCCATCGCGCGCGCATTCGTCACCACCTGCTGCTGATAGTCACGAAACGCCGGCTGCAGCGCCTCGCGAAACGCCACCGCTTTCGCTGCGATCACATGCATCAGCGGCCCACCCTGGGTGCCGGGGAAGACCAGCGAGTTGAAGCGCTTCTCCAGTTCAGGATTGCTACGCGCCAGAATGATACCGCCACGCGGCCCACGCAGGGTCTTATGGGTCGTTGAGGTGGTGACATCTGCGATCGCTACCGGACTCGGATAGACCCCAGCGGCAACTAGACCGGCAACGTGCGCCATATCGACCATCAACCACGCACCGACGCTATCGGCAATATCGCGGAAGCGCTGCCAATCGACCACCCGCGAGTAGGCGGAGAAGCCGGCCACAATCATCTTCGGTCGATGGGTCGCAGCGAGGGCAGCGACCTGATCGTAATCAATCTCACCGGTCGTCTCATTGAGACCATACTGCACCGCGTTATAGATGCGACCGGAGAAGTTCACCTTTGCGCCGTGGGTGAGGTGGCCACCATGTGCCAGACTCATCCCCAGCACGGTATCACCCGGCTCCAGCAGCGCCATATAGACGGCCGCATTCGCTTGCGAACCGGAGTGGGGCTGGACGTTGGCATAATCGGCACCAAACAGCTCCCGCGCCCGATCGATCGCCAACTGCTCAGCGCGATCAACATGCTCACAGCCACCATAGTAGCGGCGGCCGGGATACCCTTCAGCATACTTATTGGTCAACACCGAGCCCTGCGCCTCCAGCACTCGCGGACTGGCGTAGTTCTCCGATGCGATCAGCTCGATATGCTCCTCCTGACGCTGGCTCTCGGCGCTCATCGCCTGCCATAGCTCATCATCGAAACCGGCAATACGCATCTCGTTACCGAACATCACTCACCTCTACAAGGAAGACAGACTATCTGACCGGCAGCACCCCGATATCGGGGGTGGTGCGATCGTGAAAAGGGGACAAGATTAACCGATTGAGTACCAATTTGCACCGCATTCGATGCCATCGACGCTGAACCATCAGCGGTCGCCGTAGCAGGGAGCGGCGGAAAGAAAGAGCTCGCTAACCAGCAGCGGCCAGCCGCCACGCCGAAAGAGCGAACGGCGCGCCCACAGCCGCTCCCCCTGCCGCCACCCCTCGCCGGCCCGCGCCATCGTCACCCTAGTCACCTCGACGCCACCGCGCCAGAGCGTTGGATCAGCAAATAGCAGCGCCCCTAAAGGGCGCGCCCCGAGCCGCCCAAACTGCCACTGTGAGTGGCGCAGTGTTGCCACCGGTAGCAGTGTCACCGCGTAGACCCACGGCTGCTCACCGCAACAGAGTAGCACCTCCCGCTGCAGCATCCGGCGCGGTACCGCCCGCGCAAAGGGAGCCAGCTCCGGTGCGGTTACCAACCGCCACTGCTGCTGCAGCAGCCGTACCTGTAGCGTCTCGCTGCCACACGCCTGCTGCAGCCGTCGCGTTAGCGACGCCGCACTCCCCAACCACGCATGGAGCGTCGGTGCGTGGGGTAGCGCCAGCCCCGCTCGCAGCGGTCGCCAGCGCGCGGCGGAGAGCTGACGGCTCACCATCGACACGCGCTCACCCTTAAACATCGCCATAGCGCTCCCGCTCACCGAGCCAGCGCGCAATCAGCGGAGCCACCCGCTCAGGGTGCTTCTCAAGCAGCGCATCCGCCGCCTCATGCGCCCGATCCAGTAGCCCCTCATCACGCACCAGATCGGCGATCCGAAACTGCCACATGCCGGTCTGACGGGTGCCGAGCAGTTCGCCAGGACCGCGTAGCTCCAGATCTTTCTGGGCGATCAGAAAGCCGTCGCCGGTATCGCGCATCATCGCCAACCGCTCGCGCGCCACATCGGTTAGCGGCGGGTGATACAGCAGCACGCAGCTACTGCGGGTCGCCCCGCGCCCAACCCGTCCCCGCAACTGATGGAGCTGCGCTAAGCCGAAGCGCTCTGCATTCTCAATTATCATCAAGCTGGCGTTCGGCACATCGACCCCCACCTCGATCACCGTTGTCGCCACCAGCAGATCAATCTCCGCCGCCTGAAATGCCGCCATTACCGCCCCCTTCTCCTCACTACTCATGCGCCCATGCAGCAGCCCTACCTGCAGCTGCGGTAGAGCTTCGGTGAGCTGCTCAGCGGTGGCAGCGGCCGCCTGCGCCTGTAGTACCTCCGACTCCTCAACAAGGGTGCAGACCCAGTAGGCCTGTTGACCGGCTAGACAAGCAGCGTAGATCCGCTCCACCACCTCGGCACGGCGACTATCATCGATCGCCGCCGTCACCACCGGCGTACGTCCCGGGGGAAGCTCATCGATAACCGAGATATCGAGATCAGCGTAGGCGGTCTGGGCGAGGGTTCGCGGGATCGGGGTGGCGGTCATAATCAATTGGTGCGGTAGCTGGCCACTATCGCGCCCCTTATCGCGTAGCGCTAACCGCTGATGGACACCAAAGCGGTGCTGCTCATCAACCACCACCAAGCCGAGTTGGCGAAATAGCACCTGCTGCTGAAATAGTGCGTGGGTACCGATGGTGAGCTGCGCATTGCCGAGCGCGATATCCTCCAGTGCCGAGCGGCGCAGTCGCCCTTTAATGCGGCCAGTGAGCCAGCAGATCTGGATCCCGAGCGGCTCTAACCAGTGGCTAAAGTTGCGGTAGTGCTGCTCTGCTAGCAGCTCGGTCGGGGCCATCAGCGCCACCTGCTGCCCACACTCAATCGCTTGCAGTAGCGCCAGTGCCGCGACCACCGTCTTACCCGCCCCAACATCCCCCTGCACCAGCCGCTGCATCGGTTGGGGACGCTCCAGATCGGCGGCAATCTCCGCCACCACCCGCTGCTGGGCAGCGGTGAGGCGAAACGGTAGATTGGCCAGTAGCTGCTGGCGCAGCTGCTGATCGCCGCTGAGCGCCGGAGCCGGCAGCTGCTGGGTGCGGTGGTGGAGACGGCGCAGACCGAGCTGGTGTGCAAGTAGCTCCTCATAGGCGAGGCGCTGCTGGGCTGGATGGCGCCCCTCACTCAGTAGCTGCTGATCAGCGTCGGGGGGCGGATAGTGGAGGTAGACGATGGCGTTATTGAGTGGCGGGAGCGGCGCGGCGGTAACGCCCGGGAGGAGCGGCTGCGACGGCAGAGGGGTCAACTGCTCGGTCGGTAACCACTCGGTCAGTGGATGCTCTATTAGGAGCTCGATCGCTTGCATAATGAGCCGCCGCAGCATCGGCTGCTGTAGACCGCTGGTGGTGGGGTAGATGGGGGTGAGCGCATCGAACAGCAGTTCATCTCCCCCCAAATCATCGTCACGATCGGGGAGCTGATACTCTGGATGCACCATCTCAATTCCGCGCGGGCCGTTACGCGCCTCGCCGAAGCAGCGCAGCCGACTCCCCCGCACCAGCAGATCGCGCTGCGTCTGCCCAAAGTAGAAGAAGCGTAGCGTTAGGTAGCCGGTTCCGTCGTAGAGTCGTACTAAGAGACTACGACGGCGACCAAAGTGCACCTCACTGCTCTCAATCACCCCCTCAACCGCCACCTGATTGCCATGCTCAAGCGTGCCGATTGGTACCGTGCGGGTGCGATCTTGGTAGCGTAGCGGCAGATGAAACAGCAGATCTTGCAGCGTCTCAATCCCGAGTCGATGCAGCCGCGCTGCCAACCGCTCACCGACCCCGTGGAGTTCGGTGACCGGTCGAGCAGCGAGGGTATCTTGCGCCACTGTCGCCATCATGACGACTGCAGTAGAGACATCAGCTACCGCGCACCAAGATGGCGTCCATCTCCACTGCCGCCCCCTTCGGGAGTGCTGCCACACCAATCGCCGCCCGTGCTGGATAGGGCTGCTGGAAGTAGTCGGCCATCACCTGATTGACCAGCGGAAAGTGATCAAGATCGGTCAAGAAGATGTTGAGCTTCACAATCTCCTGTAGGGTGGCGTCGGCAGCGGCAGCGACCGCCGCTAAGTTGTCAAACACCTGCCGAATCTGCGCCTCCATATCGCCCGCTACCAACTGCATGGTAGCCGGCACCAGCGGGATCTGACCGGAGAGGTAGATACTCTCCCCCACTTGAACCGCCTGTGAATAGGTGCCAATGGCCGCCGGCGCCTGATCAGTCTGGATAATAGTGCGTGGCATCGAATGCTAACTCCTCAACAACAGAATGGATAATAATGGCAGCATACCGTAATCAGTGCGCCGGCGCGCAAGGATAGGCGGCGCTGTGACCGCTGGCAAGGTATCATCTCTAGTCGCGATCTTAATATGTCGCGCCAGCTGCCGATATGGTAGACACCAGCGCACCACCACCCAACCGTGGATAAAGCAACTAGCGGTGGATTTAGCTCAGCCATAACCGCAACCACCGATCGTCAGGAGTTACCCATTATGAATACCCATCGTCTCGTCGCCCCACTTATCATCACCGCCGCGCTTCTCGGTGGCTGTACGGCGGTGCCTGTCGCGACCACCCCCGCCGCTATCGCACCGGTCGTCATACCCACCGAAGTGGTACGTGCAACCGGTTATGGCGCTATCCCACAAGATCCCGATCTCGGTGTATCGCAGCGGCGGTTACTAGGTATGCGCGCCGCAAAACTGGAGGCGATTCGGAATCTGGTTGAGCAGATCTATGGTCTCAGGATTGAGGGTCAAAGCACCGTCGGTGCGATGGCCGTGCGTAACGATAGCTTCCGCACCTATATCCGCACCTACGTCAACGGGGCGCGGGTGGTGAGTATCACCCCGATTGATGATCAGACCTTCGAGGCGACCGTAGAGCTGACACTCGATCAGCGCTTCTACAGCTGTGCCGTCAACCCCACCCTTGCCAACTGCGGAGTTGCAGGTATGTCACGCCAAGGCTATCAGATGCTGAACTACCCGACATCAACCTATCATCGTGATGCTTCGGGTCTAACCAATCACTGTATCGATGGCGACTGTGAATACACCACCCTGCCGACAGTCCGCTACAACGCCCTCCCCGCTTACGCCGTACCGGCTTATGCTGGGATGCGGTAACGGGCGCTCTTATGCGGAGATACGGCAACCGGTTGCTAGCACTGCTGCTACTGATTAGCAGCGCTGCTAGCGCCGCGGAACTCATGGTAGAGGGGCGAGCGCCGCTACTTGGCCGTGAGCCCGCCGCGGTGCGCCAGCTAGCGATCCGCGATGCGCTGCGTAACGCGGCGCTGCATGGGCCGCTGCAAATTGAGAGTAGCGCAACCATGGGGCGCGATGGACGACCATGGGAGACACTACGGATCGGCAGCCAGCTCTCGATTGAGGATGTGGAGGTGGTCGCTGAGTGGCAGGATGGCGGTATGCTGTTTGTACGGATCCGCGTCCAACCACAATCGGATGCAGAGGGGTGCCGCAGTAAGCTCCATAAGAGCGTGGTGGTGACCGGCTTTCCGCTGCTACGCTATGAGTTTCCCGAACTCGCGCACATGGTGAGCGAACTGCCCCGCGAGCTGCTCCTGCTGCTGCAGGCGGATCGAGGTTATCATGGACGGGATCGTAGCGATCGGGAGCTCTTTGAGCATCCACACCGCGCCCCCGATAGCCTGCTGCAGGGGAGTAATGGCGGCAGCATCATCACCGAGCTGGCGAATGATGAGCAGGCGCAGTTTGTGATCAGCGGTGTCATCGATCACCTCTGGATCGATGCATGGCCGGAGGGTAATGATCGGCGCAGCCTCTGGCGACCGAGCAGTTGGCTAGCTGATGATGGCCCGATCCTGCGCGCAGCGCTGCGCATCTACCTATTCGATGGCATCAGTGGACGGCTACTTAACCAGTTCGTCTACCGTGAACAGCAGCAGCTTTCCGGCGATCTCAACCGCACGACACTCTACGATCCGCTACCCAATCGGCAGATCCGTGAGGTGGTGATGCCGACCCTGCATCAGATCCTGCAGCAGGCGCGCAGCGACATTCATCGCACCATCGCCTGCCAACCCTTTACCGCGCGTGTTATCGGTATCTCAGGTAGCGATATCTACCTCGATGCGGGGGCAAATAGTGGATTGGTAGCGGGTGATGAGCTAACACTCTTTACACGCCGACCGGCAGCGGTTGGCCTTGGCGGTGAGAACATCGGAATGGAACCGACCACCACCGTCACCATTCAGGGGGTCTTTCCGCAGAGCGTGATGGCACGCCCAGCGGCAGCGACCGAACTGCTCGATATTCGGATCGGAGATATTGCACGACAATGGTAACTCGAACCCTCTATCATCTCATCATCGTGCTGACACTCAGCAGCGCGGCCACACCCACACTCGCCGCTAGCGTCACCTCACGGGTCAACGATCTGGAGGCGCAGATGCGCGAGCAGCAGCAGCGCGCCGATCTCCTTGAGCTACGACTCAAGCGGCTGGAGAAGCAGATGCAAGATTATGGCCTGATGAAGCGGCGCGACAGTGACGCCGCGAATGGTGGCGGTAGCCCCTTCTCCTTCCCATAAACCGATTAATCACCACAGAGCGGCCACACCCCTCCCCGCTCAATCTGAACACGCTGCAAGCGCCGCACCACGCGCTGCCGCGCATCGAGCCAGAACCAAGCGGCGGTGTGGCCACTCGCAAACGCGCCGGCAGTGAGTGCCGGTAGCTGCAGCGCCAGCGCGGCGGCATCCTCACCAAATGCCACCATCCGGTCGTTATCGCCGCCGCGCGACGGCTGCTGCAGAGGCATCCGCACCATCCCGATACCGGCAAGATCACGCCGCAACCACGCCGTCGAGAGCTGATCGGCAGCACGCGAGGTGGCTATCACCTGTAGATCATCGGCAAACCAGAAGTGGAGCAGCGGCACCACTTGCGCCAACCATGCCGCCGGTAGATCGAGGGCAAGAAACTGGATATCGGCCCGCCGCCGCGGTAGCGCCAATAGCTCAACACCGAGCTGACGCTCAAGCTGGCGGTGGCGAGCACGGCTCTGTTCAACCCCCAGTAGCTGCTGCAGGGTGGGCTGCAACTGATCGATATGCTCAATCAACTGCTGCGCCACCCGACACCCCCCCCGCTCACCCCATGCGGCGGTAAAACCGGCGGCCCGCCGCTTACCGATCGCATCAGCGCTACCGAGCAGAAGACCACAGCGGTAACCATCGGTGGCCAGCCAGTCGGCGATCGAAGCCCCCTCATGCTCCGGCAGCAGCGCGAATGACCACACTCCCGCCGGCCATGCCACCTCGGGCAGATCGTTGAGCAGCAGGGTCGGCCAGCGCACCTGCTCAGCAAGGTACGCCTGTAGCGTCGGTTTTAGTAGCGGCCCAATCACCAGATCGGGGGCAAACTGCGCCAGCGCGGTAAACGCTTGCTGCGGTAGCGGTTGGGTATCAAACGCCTGCACCTGTAGCGCCGGTTGCTGCCGCAACAGCTGCCGCTCTAACCCCTGCTGGAGCGCCCAGCCACTCTCCCGCCAACGCCCACTAAGCGGCAGCAGCAGGGCGATACGCTGTGGGGTGGCCGGGGGTGCTGTCACCGCTGCCGGTACTGAGTGACGAGCGGGTGGGGCGGCGAAGCGCTCGGCGGCGAGTGATCCGCTGGATCGAGGGGGCGGCGCGGGGGGTGCTGATAGCAGCGTCGATGCGCTGCTAGTTGCCCCGCTCAACTGCTGCTGTAGTGCTGCGACCAGTGGTCGAGCCGGATGGTGGCGATAGTGGCGTAGCCAACGCGTTAAATCCGACGCGGAGGGGGTCGGTGAGATCGCCGCCACCGCATCGAGCCACCCATCGAGTTGAGCGCTATCGGCGGTAGCCGCGGCGAGTGCCTGCCGCCGGAGCTGCGTGACGGTCGCCTGCGGCGATGGCTCGGCGCGTGGCGATGGCTCGGCGCGTGGCGATGGCTCGATTGAGGGTGGCTGGCTCATGAGCGCTGCTAGCGGTGGGGGCGGTGGGGGCGGTGCAGCACTCACAACACCCTCCCGATTAGCCAGCGCCAAGCGCGGTTGATCGCACGCATACTGCAGCGCCTCGACCCGACCCGCACCGAGGAGTAATAGGAGCAGTAACCAGCGCAGCATAAGAGCGCAAGCGGATGGCATCACGCGGTTATCGAGTAGAACCATAAGTAAAACAGGAAATTCGAATAATTTAATGTGGCAATAAGTGGTCGATTAGTCGCTGCAATCACTTGCAAAAGTATGCTACTACCCTCGACAATAAATCTTCAAAATGACAACAGCGGCCGATCGACCAGCACGCCCGATTTATGCTGCACAAGACACTGGAGGAGTACTCACTGCATGAGCCATCACTACAGCCCGCTATCAAACACTCAGCTGATTGCTGGAACCACCTACCTGCGTCCACGACAGCAGCTACCAGAGCGCGTTGGGAGCAACGATCCGGCCACCTATGTGATGACCGATCTTACCAAAGTGGCAGCCATGACTATCGGCCCTTGTGCCAGTATCGATCAGGCCAATCAACGGATGATCGCCAGTGGTGTGCGGTTACTACTCGTGACCGATCAGCACCATGCGATTCTCGGTATTATTACCGCCACCGATCTGTTCGGCGAACGGCCGATGCGCTATCTACAAGAGGTGGGTGGTAAACGGGAAGATATCTTTGTACGCGACATTATGACCGGCAGCGATCATCTGGAGGTACTCTACATGGTCGATGTGGCGACCGCTCGGGTCGGTGATATTGTCGAAACGCTGCGGCGGGCGAGCCGCCAACACGCCCTAGTGGTCGATCTTGATGAGAAACATAATCAGGTGGTACGCGGCATCTTCTCGACCAAACAGATCAGTAAGCAGTTGGGGATGGAGGTTGAGAGTCGTGGTGCCGCTGCATCCTTCGCTGAGTTAGCCTCCTCCCCAACTTAACTCGCTATCTAAGTAACAGAGAAGAACCCCCGATCCAGCGCATGGATGCGGGGGTCATTTACAGCTTAGAATGAGCCGCTTGCTGCCCGCTCCATGATGTCGCGAATAATGTGCTGCACCTTAAGTGCCTCATCATGTAGATCAGCGGGTAGCGGCCGCCCGCCGTAGATCATCGCTTCCATATCCATCGCATAGAGCCAGAGCCCGCCCTGCAGATCCTCAACCACGGTGATGCGGCAGGGTAGAAATGCAGCAAACGCATCATCGTAATCCATCATCATGGCTGCGGTCATCGCGTTGCAGAACATGAAGATCTTCATTGTGCGGTAGGGTTTACCACTCATCGCCTCGACCTGCTGCGAGAGCGGCAGCTCACCCACATTCTTGATGTTGTGCTCATTCGCGACCATGCGCATGGTTGTCTGAACATCATCAAACGTGATGCCATCTTCCACCTTAACGCGCCAAGTCATCGCCGCAGCGGATGAGCCAGTCTGTAATAACCGTTGTCCCATCTGCAGATAGACTTGGCCCGCTTTAGGGTGTAGCTCCATAGCCCCGCCGATGAGATGACCGAACTGCACAAACCCCCAGATAAGCGCAGCAACGACCAGCAGGCCAACAAGGGCTAGCAGATTACGGATGGTAGACATGCGAAAATTTCCTCCCCGGAAAGCAGTTGCAATAAGATCCATCAGGATCTGATGATTTATTGTTGCAGCGCCCGATTACCCTCACCCTAGAGGGCGTTGCCGACCATCGCTAGCAGCAGCAGTGGTAACGAGGGCGTGCGGCAGAAGCGGTGAGCATAGCAGGAAAGGGCATTACACAACCAGTAGCGCCTGACAATTACCGGCTGCTGCAGCAGATATAAACCGACAAAAATAGTAGGAATTTTTGACAATCGCCAGCCGCTCACCGATAATCGAAAGATACACCAACTATGCACCATAAGGGGGCCACCGATTGCCGCTTGAACTCAACTACGATGAACGGTGTCAGCTCTCGGTGCTGATTATCGAGATGTTACAGCAGTGGCGCATGAGCGAAGATGAGCAGCTCGCGCTACTGGGAATGCCAGCAGAGACGCGCCCCCGTGAACTCACCCGCCTCGGGCGGGGTGCCCCGTTCCCTGAAGTATCGGAGCAGGAGCAGCGCGCGCGCCATCTGCTCGGTATTGATGAAGCGCTACAGGTGATCTTTCCGCACAACCGGCGCATGGCCTCATTCTGGGTGCGCCACGGCAACAAGAAGTTTCCAGAATCGCCGCTCACGGTGATGCTCAGCGAGGGGCTCGCGGGGATGGATCGGATCTGGCGTCACCTCGACTGTACCCGTAACTGGGAGTAGCGCCGCGCGGCTTATAGCCAGCGTGCCAACCAGAGCCGTAACGTTAAACCGAGCGCAGTGGTATAGCCGCGGGTGACAAACACCACCTCACCGGTCGGGTTGAGGATGAAACTCGCTGGCACCCCACGCACCCCATAGCTACGCGCAATCTCCCCCCGCTCATCGACCACGGTTGGTAGTGTGATCTGCTGCTCCGCTAGGTAGGTGGCGACGGCGTGTCGATCGCCCGACTCCATCGCGATACTCATCACCCCACCCTGCTTCGCCAACCACGCGATACTCCCCTGCTCAAAACGGCAGATGGGACACCAACTCGCCCAGAAGTGGAGTAGCGCCGGTTCGCCCTGTAGATCGGCAAGAGCAAAGCGCTCCCCCTCCACCGTGGTGGCGCTAAATAGCGGTGCTGGGCCGGTGGCCGCATCGCGCGTCAATACCCACTCCGCCCCCCATACCAGACCCAGTAGCAGCAGGAGTTGGAGCAGTAGCGACGGCAACCGGAGTAACCAGGCGCGTGGTGATAACCAATGATCGGGTAATTTCATGGCAAAAAGGCCAGTAGTAGTTGATTAAGATGGCGCTGCCCTAGCGGCGTCGGCTGTAGACGCCCTGCAGCCGCCGCTAACCCATCGAGTGGTTGTAGCAAGCCAGCCGCTATCACCGCATCGAGTGCCGGCTGCAGGGCGGTGAGGGGCTGGCCGATACGCTCACCTAGGAGCGTCGCTGCCACCCCATCCGATAGCCGCATAGCGTTAAGCATAAACTCAAATCGCGCATCGACGGCACTCACCTCGCTACGACTAATCACCGTATCAAGCTGCGCCGGTTCTGTCGCAAACGCATCAAGATAGCGGCGCGGATGGCGTGCGCGCTGTTCGCGCCAGATGCGCCCGGTTGCCGCATCGGTGAGCTTAGCGTGTGCGCCAGCACCGATCCCCAGATAGTCGCCAAACTGCCAATAGTTGAGGTTATGACGACACTGTAAGTCGGTAGCACGCGCCCAAGCCGACACCTCATAGGGGCGAAAACCGGCCGCCGCCAACCGCTCACTGCCGAGCTGCTGGAGCGCCCAGATCCGATCGTCGTCAGGCAGTTCAGCCGGCGGCTGCTGCGCAAAGGGTGTATTCGGTTCCAGCGTCAACTGATACCAAGAGAGGTGTTCTGGTGCATACGCCAACGCCTGATCGAGATCGGCCAGAAGATCAGCTGGCTGTTGACCCGGTAGCGCAAACATCAGATCGAGATTGATATGATTGAATCCGGCTAAGCGCGCCGCCTCAATCGCCTCTCGGGCAGTCGCCCCATTATGGATCCGACCGAGCCGCTGTAGCTGCTGATCATTAAACGACTGCACGCCAATCGAGAGACGATTAACCCCCGCCTGTCGATAGTCGGCAAAGCGCTGCTGATCAGCGCTCCCTGGGTTCGCCTCTAACGTGATCTCAGCATCGGGTAGGAGTGGCAGCCGCGCCCGAATCTGCGTCAATAGCCAATCGATCCCCTCGGCTGAGATGAGACTCGGCGTCCCCCCCCCGATAAAGAGGCTAC
>JGI10211J34971_10000463_pt1 | contig 32840 bp, 46 predicted proteins | sample Etolagsediment_FD_34971 | JGI IMG/M metagenome (IMG submission 34971)
AAAATATTTTTCAATTACTTTAAAACGATTTATATTATTTTTTATATTATTTAATTTGTCAAAATCCATAAATGTATTATACATAATAGTTCTTAATCTTTGCCATGATGTAGTATTCATATAGAAATAAGTATTTTCTCCATTTTCTTTTATAAATCTAGAACGAATAAAATCTTTAAAACCATATTTATTTATGTTTTGAATATCATTATTATCAATATATTCCAAATCTCCATAATGAGATAGTTTTTTTCCACCTCCTCTTCTAGGTGGTTTACATAATTGCTCATTTTCACAAGGATTTTCAAAATTAAAATTTGTTGTGTAACAAATTTTCATACTTATTTTAATTGTGTATAAAAATAAAATATAATTCAATTTTTTATTAAAGAATCAAAGATAAAAATATATTTTAAGAATGATTTAGATTAAATTTAATAGAGACAATTTTATTATTAAACAAACATTTACAATTTTGTGATAAAATAAAATTAAATGTATTTTCAGATTTAATTTTATTTAAAAATATTTGGATACCTTTTTTTGATGGACATTTATATCCATAATCATTAAATAATTTCATAAATATTAAATTCCAAAATACAAAAGGATAATCTTGATATTTATCAATATTAAATTTAATAATACTATAATTATCATAAATATCATAAATAATTTTTTCAATAAAAGGTTTAATAATTTCATTATTAGTTAAACTATTCCACTCATCAGCCTGATTACTAATATGTAAAAGATTTTCCTTTACATTTTTTGTAAAAGCATCATCTAATGCAGGAGCAATAATATTTCTATATTTTCCACGAACAGACCAATGAGGAGTAGTATCTTTAAAATATGGAATTTGATATAAATGAGCAAAATCATATATAATATTTTTATAATGATCGATCATTGGTCTAATAATATTAATATTATTAATTATAGTATGTTCTTTAATAATAGCTAAATCTAAAATATTTCTACCTCTACATAAATTAGCAAATATATTTTCAATAATATCATCTTTATGATGTGCAAGTAAAACATAATCTATATTTTCTTTTTTCATAATTTCTTTATAAAAATCTAATCTTAAATTTTTTGTGATTAATTCATAGTCACTTCTTTTTGTATTTTCTCTCTTAATTTCATTAATAGATTTGACATATAATTTTATTTTATTAAATTTACACCATTCTGTTAAAAATTTTTCTTCTTCTCTAGTTTCCTTTCTATTATTATAATTAATATGAACACAAATAATTTCATAACCAATATTATGTAAAATAGTAGTTAAAACCATTGAATCAACACCTCCTGATAGAGAGATAATTAATTTTTTATCATTTAATTTATTACAAATATTTTTAATAGAATCAACTAATCTATTTTCATCTGTAAATATAGTTGTTATTTTTTTATCTTTAATCTTAATATTAAGATCTGGAATATATTCTAAAATTTTTTTATAATTATAATTATTATACCAATCATAAAAATATTGATAAAATAAATTATTTATTAAATTTAAACTCTTACTAAATATTGCATTCATAAACATTACATCTCAAAATAATATTTAATTAAAGTATTTCAATTTTAAAATAAAAAATTGATTATATTTTATTATTAATTTATATTAAATTAATAATGATTAATAATAATAATCCTAGCGTAGAACTAAATAAAACATTTAATCACACAATAGAAAATTATAATTTTGGTAATTTACCGAATGAAACTTGTATAGAAATATTAAAAGATGGAAGACCTTTCTCGCATTTTATAGAAAAATGGATTGCTCATAATTATCCTTTAATCCATATTCCAGGAAAAAAAGGTTATGATTTTATAGATAAAAATAATCAACAAATATTATATGATGAAAAAACATTTACACGAAACGGCTGTAAGTTTTGTCCTTCTAATATGTTAGGACAGGGAAGAACATTTAATCAAGAACGTTTTATTAAACATTGTGAAAAACTAATTTTCTGTATTGTTTCTAATATTAATTTTCCAAATATTAAAATTAAATTTATTAGAGGAGTGGACCTATTAAAAGATTATCCTTGTGGCGAGATTCCATTAAGTAAAATTGTTGAATTTTTCAATTAGTTCTTGTTTTGAAATAGATTTGGGTCCACAAGTATTATTTTTACAATCATAATCTATATTTTTTAATTTATTAAATAAATCTTTAGTTAATGTAATTTCAAATTTAATAAAATAATGAGATTGAATAGACTTATTTTCTGTCATTTTATCAATATCTCCAGCATTAATCCCTACACGTCTAAAAGATATATCATGATTTTCAGTTTTTTTAACAAATTTATAGTTATTAGGTATTAGTTTAACAGGATTAGCTCTATTATTATCTTTTTTAATCCATATTTGAAATACACAAGGAACATCATATTCTTTTTCTTCTACTAAAAATGAATTATTAGGTAAATCATATTCACAAATAAGATGAAAATTAAGAGGAAAATGTCGTTTTAAACTATCTTTTTTAAAACTTTTAGGTAATATAAATGAAATAGTATGACAAAATTCAGTAGATTTTTTAATAAATTTAATAGCTAATGAAGATTGTCGACCAAAAGGTGGATTACCAATAACATGAATTTTACCAGTGAATTCGTTAATATACTGATTATAATCATAGTCTAAGTAGTCAAGTTTTGTTATTTCTTTATTTTCTGGTTCTAAATCATAAAATTTATAATTTTTAAATATAGTTTTAATACTATTTATAAATGATCCATTTCCTGCGCTTGGTTCAATGCATAAATCATTATTTTCTATATTAATATTATTTTTAATTAATTCCATACATTTATCTACAATTAAATGAGATGTATAAAATTTGTCTATAGTTTTTCGTTTTAAACCAGTTGTTTGTATAGAATCAAAATTATTTTCTTTATTTATTTTCATTAAATATAGTTAATATATTTAAATTTTAAATCAATTTTATAAAGTAAGTATATATAATGCATCGTAATTATAAAACATTACAATCTAAAATATTAAAAAAATCATCACCAAATACTCAAAAAAATTTACCGAAAAAAACTCGAAAAAAAAGATATAAAAAAACAAAAAAAAGAAAATATTTTAGACAAAAAGGGGGAAATTATATACAAACATGTGCACATAAATTTGATGGTGTAGATTTTTGTAGAAAATGCTGTAGTGTATATAAAAATAATTATGAAAAATGTATAGATTTATGTATGACACCAAAATAAAAATATTTATAAATATTATAATTTTTAGTATTATTATTTTTATTTAAAAAATGAATTAGAAAATAAATAAAAATAATAAATATTGATATTAATGAGAAGGATAAAATCAGCTCCAGCTGATTTATGTTTAATGTGTAATAATATAATAAATAGATCAAAAAAAAATAATTTATTATTATCAAAAAAAGAAATAGCCGAGAAAAAAAAACAAAAAAGTATTTTAAATACATCATCAAATATTATAAATGATGTAATTAATGATTCTAAAGTATTAACATTTGAAGAAAATTATTTACTAGCATTTTTAATAACATATATATCAGAAAATATAATTAAAAAAAATAAATTAAAAAATTTAGAAGAATTTTTAATGCAAAGTATAATAAGATTTACAATAAGCTATTTAATTCATAACTATAATATTATCGATAGTATAAAACATTATATTAATATAAACTAATAAGTATTAAAGAATATTTTAAGTTAAAATTGAGTAAAATTATTTAAATTACTTAAAGATGGTCGCCAATCTTTTTTTAAAGGAGAACCTGGAAAATTATTAAATAATAATGTTCGTTTGTCATTTCTTAAATTTATTTTAAATTTTTTTTCTAAAACCATATCTATTTTTTTTAAAATATTTTCATTTTTAGTCATAAATATTATAAAGTTATCTATTGTTATTTCATTATCATTATTTATATCTAATTCTTTGAACAACTTTTCAATATTTATATTTTCATCTACTAGAGAGAAAATAGATTTAAATTCTTGAAAATCTATTGAATTACTATTATCTGTATCAAATTTTCCGAATAATTTTATTAGATTATTTTTATATTTTCTCTCTATTATTATTTTTTTATTTTTTATAAAAACATCTACTTCTTTTTCTTTGATTAAATTATAAATATAATTATATTCATCGTCTTTTAACCATTTATAATAAAGTTTTAGAATTTTTTTAAACTTTATTTTTCGATCTTTTAGATCATAATTATTTTTATTTTTATCATAAAATACATCATAAATTTTCATTATTTCATCTAATCTATATTTTGGTATATTTATCATTAAAATATATAAATAATATTAATAATAATATTAATTTTAATATTAATTATATTTTAATATTATTATTAATATTAATTATATTTTAATGATATATTAATAAGAAAATAGACCATGATTAGTGACTAGTTCACTACCAATAATATGCCCACATGCTAACATTGCAAGTCTACCATTACTTAATTCACGATTATAACGATTAATAGAAACATTTTCTTTATTAACTTTAAGGAGATTACCAGGTTGATAATCATCTTTAAGAGAAAAGGCTTTAGCATCATTTTTAAATGGATTTTCCCAACCAATACTCATACGTAAACATTCATATACTAGCATTCCTGCCCAAAAAGGTGATTGCATGACAGAATTAAGATCAGAGAGATAATTGATAGAAAGTGTATCAGGATTTGTTAGTTCTAAAAGAGGAAGTGCAGTAGCCCCTAACATAGCGGTTCGTCCATGTTGTAGTTCGGCTTCTCTCCAATATTTAACACGATCTTCTTTAAAATTTGTTTCAGAATTAAGTTTAAGTGGATCAAAATAATTTACAGGTGGTAAATCACCTTGATAGTTAAAAGATTTAACAATAGGTTTAACTTGTGGAACAAATGTAGTAAGCATAGTATTAGTCAATACTAGGAGTGCCATCTATAATATTATATTGTAGTGTATTTTTAAATAGATTCATAAAATATTTATTATTTTTGTGGTTTACAAAAACCACCGCAACTTGGATCATTAAGCCATTCTATCAAGTCAGGTCTTCCTGTTTTAGTCTTATCATTATATGTTGAACCAGCAGTTACTGCAATACACGTTGAATCTTGAGGCCCAGATAATTTTTGTAAATCACTACCTGTCATATATCTGGGATTAGCTTGCTCCGTCCCTCGTACACTACCAGATGGTCCACTACAGGCATAAGATATATTATAATCCCAACAATTATTTGATGGTGGGACTCCGCCAGGACCAATAGCTAGACTACAAGTTCCTTGTGGTTTACTGCCTTTAACAGCTGGTCCTAAACGTTCTTGACTGAATGGATCTATTTGACCTGGTGCCCAACATTTATATTCTGCATAATTAAAAGGAAATCCTTTACCATTTTGATAATCAATTAATGTTTGTGTTTTCTGTTTCCATGTTCCAGTTGGAACAGGAGTTGGAGTTGCATTACCTGGATCAGTTGACATTGGAACTAACCAACAAGCTGCTTTAGGTTCACTAGATGATGATTTTGATTTTGGTGGAGGTTTTGATACAGGTTTTGTTGTTCCAGTTTTGTTTGAAAAATTTAATGTATTAGGATCTGATGTATTAGGATCTGATGTATTAGGATCTGATGTATTAGGATCTGATGTATTAGGATCTGATGTATTAGAATCTGATGTATTAGAATCTGATGTATTAGAATCTGATGTATTAGAATCTGATGTATTAGTTATAGGTGAACATTGTGAACAATGTGAACAATTATAACTAGTTCCATTGGTTTTAAATGATTCAATATTATATAGATTAAATAAATTATAACATAATACTAAAATACATGCTATTATGAAAAAACAAATTAAATAAAACCTAATATTTTTACTTAATTTTAACATATATATATAAATATATAATATTATTTTTTAAACTACATTAATTTTATAAAACCATTGTGAAAAATAGAATTTTTTATATGGAGAACTTCCCTCATTTATTAAATTATTTAAATTAATTTCTCTATCCCAACCATTACTACCACCATCTGGTCTATAAAAAAGAAGATGAGTATCAAGATCACACGAAACCATTTCAATATGTCCCATACCTAAGTAACGATAACCAATATCAAAAACTTTATTTTGTTTATGATCGCATAAATTTTTATATCTTGTAATAGCTTCATTGATAGACATTATTGTCCAATCACCAATATATATTTCTTTATTGTTATCACCTAATAATTGATAAATTATTTTAATATTTCTATTTAAACTTTCAGGAATATCAGAATTTATTTCATTAAAACCTATATCAAAAATATTAGTAATATTAGAATTAGAAAAAAAAGGAACTTGGGTAGATATGTGATTATCTGAAGAAATTTTAGATTTTTTTAAAACAGATAGTATATTTTTAATTTGTTTTTCTTTATTTATAATAAAATTATTATTATTATTCATACTAATAATAATAATAATAATATTATTTTATATTAAAATAATATATAATTAATCTAATTTTTCCATATTATCATCTTTAAGTTCAGATAAATTAGATAAACCATGATCATTATTTTTATTTACAACAATATTATCTCCTTCAAATAATTCTTTTCTAATATCAGATACAGAAATTTCTTTAGATTGAGTATTTGCATTATGAATAATAGATAATTCTGAAGTATTAAGATTATTAACACTAACTAATTCACCATCAGCATTTAATGTTTGAGTTAATTTTGCTCCAGTTTCTTCGGCTTTTTTCTTATTATCTTCCATAGCCTTTTCTTTAGCTTCTCTAACTCTTTTATCAAATTCAACTTTAGCATTTTTTTCATTTTTATCTTTTTCATTCATTAATTCATTTAATTCTTGCTCAAGATATTCAACTCTTCCAGTTTTATATGCTTCAGGATGAAATGGCATCCAAACGCCAACAGGTCCTACATAAACATCATGATTAGGATCAGTTTCTCTTAACATTTTACATCTTAATTCAGCTTCTTGTTGATTAGGAAATGATCCACGAACTTTAATACCTCTAGTAGAAGTTTGAAATTGGTAAGTAGAGTTATATTCTTCTTCTAATTTTTCTTCATGAGCATCTAAATAAGTTTTATATTCATCACTAAGATTAGTCATAAATAATTTATCTTTTTCTTCAAGAGCAAATTCTTGTAAGTCAGAAGTTAATTTATCGAAATTAACACTATATTTATAAGATACAAAACTTAAAAATTGTGTAAATTTTTCCATAGATTTAGAGAGATCCCATTGTTCAATAAATTTTTCAAACATAAATAATTCACGTTGTTTAATTATTTTTTCAGGTGATACAAATGATAAACAAACAAATTTTTGACCAGCAAGGGGTTTATCTTCATCAAGCAGATCAACATGTTTAGTAGTTTTATTCATATATATTTAATTTAATTTTTTAATTTTAAGTTTTTTATTAATAATATTATTTTTTTCTTTAGTTTTAATATAATAATGAACGGAATGTTTGATATGGGAGAACTTGTTCGTAGAGCAATTAAATATTTAGTTGAAGGTTTTATGGTTGCGATTGCAGCTTTTGCTATTCCACAAAAACAATTAAAAATAGATGAAATAGCTTTAATTGCTTTAGTAGCTGCTGCTACTTTCAGTATTCTTGATACATATGTTCCAAGTATGGGAAGTTCTGCAAGAACAGGTGCCGGTTTTGGTATAGGTGCCAATTTAGTAGGATTTCCAGCTTAAATAAAAAATATTTTTAATATATAAAAAATATTTTTTTAACTATTTAGAAGTATAATAAAATATTATTTAATGAAAAAAATATTAATTACAAGTTTATTATTATTATTAGTTGATAAATTATCTATAAAAATAGCTAAAAAAATAGATAATTCTATAGATATAAAAAATAATCCTAATATTAGATGGTTTTTTATTCATTCAATAAGTAATACATTTATTACATATTATTCAATACCAGATTTAATAACATGTTTACAAGATCCATATAATATTTATAAACATAATTGGAATGAAAATTCATATAATAGTTTTATAATTTCAATGTTAACTCATTTATATCATATTATTTTTTTTAAACTAACAAATAATGATAAAATTCATCATTTATTAATGGTAATAATATCAGGATCAATTGAATATTATACAAAAAATATAATTACATCAGCAGGATTATTTTTTGTAACAGGATTACCAGGTGCAATAGATTATTTTTTATTATATTTAGTTAAATTAAATAAAATATCAAAAAAAAGTGAAAAAATTATATATATTTATTTAAGTGCTTTTATTAGAAGCCCAGGAACTTGTGTAGTATCTGTAATAAGTTTATATAATATTAAATATTATTTTACTAATAATTATATACATGGAATAATGTCTTTAATTTCAGCATTATTATTATATTGGAATGGTCAATATTATTCAATGATATCGAGTATAGATTATGGAAAATTTATTCAAAAATAATTAATAATAAATAAATGATTTATTTATAATAATTTATTTATTATTAATTAACTTTTCAAATTTTTCTATTAAATAATTAATATATGATTGTCGTCTTTTATTTTCAATATATTGTTTAAAATCCATAAATATATATATATTTTAATTATTTTAATTATTTTAATTATTTTAATTATTTTAATTATTTTAATTATTTTAATTATTAAAAAATTGAATTAGATAAATTAAATTAAATAAAAGAAGATAATGACAGAAATGAATATGCTTTCAACTCATCCTAGTTATCCTAAACGTTATAATATTAATGAAGATGATTATGAAGAAAAAACACCATTTTATGAACATGAATCATTAAAGGATTTTGAAGGTGTATGGTCAGATTATAAAGAAGTTAGTTATAATGAATTAAAAAATCGTTTAGTATGGTATTATAATAATTGTGATGATCCAAAACTAATTACATTAGAAGAAGCAGGAATTGAATTTAAAAATGATAAACCAGTAACACCAATTAAAACAGGAATAAAGGGTCGAGGTATGTTAGGAAAATATGGTCCTAATCATGCAGCAGATCCAATTGTAACATGTTGGATTGATAATAAATTACATTTTGTAGGAGTGCTTAGAAATGATACAGGTGAATGGGCAATTCCAGGAGGAATGGTTGATCCAGGAGAACATGCACCTGCTGCTTTAAGACGTGAATTTAAAGAAGAAGCATGTAGCGAAGAAGATGATAAAATTATGGAAGAAATATTTAAAAATGGCGAAGTAATCTTTGCAGGTCCTACATATGAAGATCCTCGAACAACAGATAGCGCATGGATTGAAACATATGTAGTGCATTTTCATATAGATGAAGAATTAGCAAAAAAAATTAAATTTACACCACAAAAAGATGAAGTTTCAAAAGTTGCTTGGGTAGATTGTAATGAAAAATTATATGGTGGTCATTCAAAATTTATTAACATTGTAAAAGAAAAAATGTATTTTGAAAATAATAATGAAGAACCTGAATATATTGATTATAATAGTTTTAATACTATATTTCAAGTATTTGTATATCTTATGATAACTATTATTTCAGTATATTATGCGCTAAAATTACAAAATGATATTAAAAATGAAGAAAAATATATTCAGATGTTTCTATGTGATTATGATAATTGTACATTACTTTTATTTAGTAATGTAGAATAAAAATATATATATAATATATGTATTGTCCTTTACGTAAATGGAAAGATATATTAGGTGAACCGGGAAAAGGTATTCATAAATATAATGTGTTAGGAACATCAATAATAGATTATATATTAACAATAATATTAGCATTTGTTTGGACATATATAACAAAATTTCCGCTAGTTTTAAGTACAATAATGTGGTTTATTATAGGATTTTTTTTACATGTAATATTTGGAGTAAAAACACATGCAGTAGAATATTTGGGAATTAAATGTTAATTTTTATAACAAATCTTTATTAATTTTATATTTATTAAATTCAGAACGTAATATCCAAAACTTATAAAAATACGCATTTATTAAAACCCAATCATCTTTATAAATAATTTCTTTCATATTTATTTAATAGAAAAGAAATTAATATTAAATAGTAGGAATAAATTCCCAATCTAATTCATTACAAATTTTTTTCCATATTTCATCTTGTTCTATTCTTTTCTCTCTATCTTTTAACATTGGAAAATAGGGTAAAAATTGTCGTTGATCTAATAATTCACATAATTTATAAACAGTATAATAATAATTTAAAAAATTAACTCTTTCTTCAGGACAAAATTTAGAATAAGGTTCTTGAATAGAAGAAAAAAGATTACATAAAGTTTCTTCTAATTCAGGTGACATAATAGGTGGACGAATGCCTAATTTATCTTTAATAAAAGGAATATGTTCATAATATTTATTATAACCTAATTTTTTTAAGATTTCTTTAGCTTTTTTATTTGTAATTTGAGATAATTCAATTCTTTCTTTTTTAATTTGTGCTCTTATATTTTCAAGAACTTCATCAGGTATTTGTGTAGTTTCTTTAGCTTGAAATTGAGCTAAAATCTCTCTAAAATGATTAATTCTTTTATATGCATAAAAACATACTTCTTTAGGAGGTTCTTTATAAGAAGGTTTTTCATTTTCTATTAAAAATTTAACATTATTAGAACAAAAATTACAGACAAGAATACCTTCATAATCAATAGGGATTAATTCACCATTTTTGCATTTATTACAAATATCAGTAGGAAAAATATAATTATCTTGATCAATATAGTTATTATTAATATTTTTAAAATATTTTTGAGTACTTGTAAGAATATTTTGATCCTCAATTTGTTTATTATCTTCAATATTAAAAAAATTATTTAATGATTTAATTTTTTCATTGTTAATACCATTAGATATATTTTTTTTATTTTCAAAATAATTAAAAACATGTTGAATATTTTCAAGATAATATTCTTTTTTTTTATTTTTTAATAAAAGTTTTTCTTTTTTTAAATTTTTAATATTTTCTTCTAATTCTAATTTTCTCTCAATATTAATATTATTTTTTTCTAATTCAAATCTTAAATTTTTAATATCCCTATTAAGTTTAGGAATTTCTACCATATCATTATTATAAAAAGTATTTAAAAACTCTTTATGTTTACTATCTAATGTTTCATTTTTAGATTCGTCTATTAGTAATTTTTTAGAATTTTTTGGTTTAAATGTAGGCATTATTTATATATTATTAATGAATTTTTAATTAAATATTTTAAAAATGTAATATTTAATAAATACAATAAAAAATTTATTAAATAATATATATTATATTATTACTATATAATAGTATACATATATGGTAATAAAATATAAATAATAAAATATAAGTTAAATAATTAATAAATTAATTAAATTAATTAAATTAATTTAATAAATTTTTTTTTCTTTAGCAATATTATAACAAAATGGGTGGAGGCTTAATGCAACTAGTTGCCTATGGTGCTCAAGATGTTTACCTTACTGGTAACCCTCAAATTACCTTTTGGAAAGTAACATACCGCAGATATACTAATTTTGCCATGGAATCTATTGAACAAACATTCAATGGACAGGCTGATTTTGGACGTCGTGTAACTTGCACAATTAGCCGTAATGGCGATTTAGCTTTTAGAACATATTTACAGGTAACTCTTCCTGAAATTAATCAGACTATGAGAAATCAACCAGCTCTTACTGGCACAGGCCAAAAATATTGGCAGAATGAAGTTTATGCTAGATGGCTTGATTTCCCTGGAGAGCAATTAATCTCCCAGGTTGAAGTTGAAATTGGTGGTCAGCGTATTGATCGTCAGTATGGTGACTGGATGCACATCTGGAATCAGTTAACTCTTACTGCTGAACAGGAACGTGGTTACTACAAAATGATTGGTAATACAACCCAGTTAACTTTCATCACTGATCCTTCTTTCTCTGATATTGATGGTCCTTGTGACTCTAATGCCCCTCGCCAGGTTTGCACACCTCGCAATGCTCTCCCTGAAACAACTTTATATGTTCCTTTCCTTTTCTGGTATTGCCGCAATCCAGGTTTAGCTCTTCCTTTAATTGCTCTTCAGTATCATGAAGTTAAAATTAACCTTGACATTAGACCAATTGATGAATGCTTATGGGCTGTTTCTACATTAAATGATTGCGCACCTGGACAAAGTGTTAAAGTTACAACTGCATACAATCAGTCTTTAGTTGCTGCTTCGCTCTATGTTGACTATGTTTTCTTAGACACTGATGAACGTAGACGTATGGCGCAGAATCCTCATGAGTATTTAATTGAACAGCTTCAGTTTACAGGTGATGAATCGGTTGGTTCTTCCTCGAATAAAATTAAACTTAACTTCAATCACCCTTGCAAAGAATTAATCTGGGTTGTTCAGCCTGATGCGAATGTTGATTATTGCTCATCGCTCCTTTGCAATGAACTTCTTAATAAAATTTTAGGTGCTCAGCCTTTCAATTACACTGATGCAGTTGATGCTTTACCTAATGCTGTTCATTCTTTCGGTGGCCCTAACTCTGTTGCTGGCGGTGGCCCCGGAGCGCCAGCATCTAATGCATTTATTGGAACTGATGGTCTCTTTGTTGATCCTGGAGCTGAAGATGTAACTGGTGCCTGGTTATGGAATAATATTCCATCAGGCAACACAACTCTTGAAGATGGTGCTTATTCTATTGGAAGATATGGCCATACTCCAGCTGAACCTGATCAATCTACAGTATCGGATGCGGGAACCTTTGTTCTTAGTGAAACTTCTTTAAATCTTCACTGCTGGGGTGAAAATCCTGTAGTTACAGCAAAACTTCAGCTCAATGGTCAAGACAGATTCTCTGAACGTGAAGGTAGCTACTTCGATCTTGTTCAACCATACCAGGCGCACACTCGTAATCCTGATACAGGTATTAATGTATATTCGTTTGCTCTTCGCCCTGAAGAACATCAGCCATCTGGAACTTGCAATTTCTCGCGCATTGACAATGCTACTCTTCAGCTTGTTCTTTCCAATGCAACAGTTGAAGGAACTTCCACTGCTAAAGTAAGAGTTTATGCTACTAATTACAATGTTCTTCGTATCATGAGTGGTATGGGTGGTCTCGCCTATAGTAATTAAGTATTTTAATATAATATTTTATTTATATAAATTAAAAAAAAATTAATTTATATAATACATATTTAATATATATTAATTAATTTATTGTACAGCAACAGCTTGTTGATGTGCATTATCAGGATTTAATAAATCTTTAATATTAGTATTAGTTGTTAAATTATATGCTGTATTACCATCTCTATTTTGTTTAGATTTATCAGCACCTTTAGATAATAGATACTCAACAATTCTATAATTATTTGATTCAGCAGCTTGATGAAGTAAAGTCCAACGTCTAGAAGATCCTCCTTCAACATTAATTAAATCAGGTGTTTCTCGAAGCATAGCTTCAACAACATCCCATTGTCTATTTTTACCTGCATCTAAAATTTGATGTTGTTTCCATTCTGGAATATTATTAATTGGCGAAGGTGGATGTGGTTGTGATCGAACTGAATGTGATCTAGTAGGAATTAAAGGAGTATTTTGATTAGTATGAATATTGGAATATGCAGGAATTCGAGTTACTCTAGGAGGAGATAATGAACTATTTGTAGTTGGTTGAGATGCTTGTCGTTCAGCTCTAATAAATCCAGTTTCTTGTCCAGAACGTGTTCTAAATGCAGAAGAAGCAGCTGCTCTATAAACTGCTTGGACTTCATCATGTCCTTCACTATAATTAATAGCTCTATCAGAAGAAATTCCCATAGATGCTGCTTCTAAAATAGCATCTTGATTGGCAGCTAGATATGATACTTTAATATTATAATTTTCTTCAGCAGTTTTAATTAATTCTTTAATAGAAGAACGATTCCAACGATTACTAGCATTTTCATATCCATCAGTTACAATATAAATACAACATGATTCAAATGCTTCTGAATCTAATTCTTTTTCATCAATATATTTTTTAATTGTATCTCCCATTGCATCAAGTAATGCAGTTTGACCTCTTGGAATAAAATCACTAACTAAAAATTCTGGAATATTTTCAATAGACATAGAATCCCAATGAATCACTTGTTCATGATCAAATAATTTAAGAGTAACTTTAATACTATCATTTTCATTTTTTGATGATAAAAGTTCTTGAATACAAGTATTAATTCCCCCAGATGTATCTACTTCTTTGCCTCGCATAGAACCAGAACGATCTGCTACAATTGCAATTGATTGCTTGCTCATTTTTTATTATTATTTTAATTATTAATAATTAAATCAATTTTTTTTATTAATAATTAAAATAAAAAAAAATTTAATTATTATGTGTTTGTAAATTATTATCAATGCTTGGAGTAACACCTGTTGTTTGTCCTGTAACACCATGTTCTACTAAATCTAAACTAGTTCCTTCAAGTAAACTACATCCTAAACCAATTAATTGGGCTTTCATACCAGGTACTCTAGTTGCACAATTGATCTCTGATTCGGCAGCAGAGGTAGCTTGTTGTTCTGCCATGGCTGGAATTTCTTCTTCGGCAGATTTTGTAAATACGCTTGCTATTTTTTTTGCAGCAGATTTTGCAAGTTTACTACCATATTCTCTTGGCCCTGTTCTTATAAATTCACCCCATTCATCCATAGCAGCCAAACCACCTTTTTTAATTCCAGAAGAACTAGCTAAAGCACTTGTTCCCATATAAGTTCCATCAAATGCATCATAGTCAGCACCACCATTTTGATAATATTTTTTATTTTTAGTATATTTTTTATTTTTAGTATATTTTTTATTTTTGGTATATTTTTTATTTTTAGTATATTTTTTATTTTTAGTATATTTTTTATTTTTGGTATATTTTTTATTTTTAGTATATTTTTTATTTTTGGTATATTTTTTATTTTTATGTTTAGATAACATATATAATAATATATTATATTTTTTTTAATATTATTGATTTTCTTGAGGTTGTTGTTGTTGTTGATTTTCAGCATTTTGAGCGGAAGATTGAGCTGCATCATTTGCAGCTGCTTCACTATTAAGTGAAGAACTTTTCATACTATTATTTTTATCAACAATTGGTTGTTGTCCTTTTGTTAGTTCATGACTTAATGTTCCACCGATAGCAGCTCCAGTAGCAAGTGCTCCAATATATCCATATGTATCTCCAATATTAGCAATTTTTTTAGATATAGCACATGTTTCTGCTTGGACAGCATCACTTGGAGCTGCAACTCCAGCAGTAGATTCTTCTGTTGCAAATGGTGGACCTGTTGCAGCAGCTTTCTTTGCTATAGCTGGATATATTAATTCAGTTAATTGACCAAGCATACCAGGTCCATTTAATATACCAGTTGCAGTTGCGGTAGCAACATTAACTACATCAGTAAATGCATCACCACCTTTTTGAATGTATTTTTTTTTATTTTTAGTATATTTTTTATTTTTAGTATATTTCTTATTTTTAGTATATTTCTTATTTTTAGTATATTTTTTATTTTTAGTATATTTTTTATTTTTAATATATTTTTTATTTTTAGTATATTTCTTATTTTTAATATATTTTTTACTAAATTTTTTTGTATATTTCTTATTTTTATTAGATTTATTCATATACTATTAATATATTATCAGATAAATATATTAATAAAATTTATATTATTAAATTATTTCATGTATGCACGACGTGCAGTTTTTCTACGCATACCTTTATGTGTACTTTTATGATGCTTAACTTTTTTTGTTCTATGTTTGCGCGATCGAGTGCGACGACGACGGCCTCCATACATACTAGCTGGACAAGACATATATATATAGTAAATATAATAATTTAAATTAAATTATATAATTAAAATTATACTAAATATTTAATAATAAATATTTATCTGCGCATTTTTCTGTGGGTAGATTTACGATGTTTACGTCCGCCCATATAATGGCGTTTATGGTGACGGGTTCTATGTTTGGTGCCTCCACGGCGTTTGTGGTGACGGGATTTACGTCTAGTTCCTTCACGGCGTTTGTGGTGACGGGATTTACGTTTAGTGCTTCCACGTCGTTTGTGGTGTCGAGATTTATGTTTACTTCCTCCACGGCGTTTATGACTTTTGCGGCGGCGACGACCACCATTTTGAGGAGAATCCTCTGATGGCATAGTATGAGGCATTGGTGGAGAGTCTGGCGTATTATGGGAAGAAACATCATTTGTTACAGGATTACCTCCTCGCATTTTGCGATGTCTTCTGCGATGAGTTCTACGTCTTTTTCGTTTACCACCACTAAAGGTATTACTTTCACTAGTATTATGAACGGCTTCAAATGGAGCAGGATTTAACGAATTCATTATATATTAGAATAAGATTTTATTTTATTTTAATTTAAAAATTTTTTGCTAAATAATTACTTTTAAAATTTAAAATTGAAATCATTTAAAAAAATAATATTTATAATATAAAATGCAGATTTTTGTAAAAACACTAACAGGAAAAACTATTACATTAGAAGTAGAACCAGGAGATTCTATTGATAATATTAAGGCTAAAATTCAAGATAAAGAAGGTATTCCTCCGGATCAACAACGATTAATTTTTGCTGGTAAACAACTAGAAGATGGACGAACATTATCAGATTATAATATTCAAAAAGAGTCAACACTACATTTAGTTTTACGATTACGCGGAGGTTACTAAATATTTAAATAAATATTTATACTCTTGAAGTTTAAAATGAGATAAAATATTATCTATATAATTATAAGCATAATCAAAATAATTGTAATTATTTTTTAATATAAAAAATATAAATAGTTAATAAAATTGATTTAATAATAATTTATAAATTATTATTAGAATAATGAATCCAGATGAAAGAGTAACATATTTACATGAAATAAAAAATAAAGAAGTAAAAATTATTTCTATAGATGGAAATATAGGTTCAGGAAAATCTACATTAGTAGAAAATTTAAAAATATATTTTAAAGATAATAAAAATATATGTTTTTTACAAGAACCTGTTTCAATATGGGAAAATATTAAAGACATTAATGGAGTAAATATTTTGGTAAATTATTATAAAGATCAAAAAAAATATGCATTTGCATTTCAAATGATGGCATATATTTCTAGACTTTCAATATTAAGAGAAGCATTAAAAAGTAATAAATATAATATTATTATAACAGAACGATCAGTAGAAACAGATAGAATGATTTTTGCCAAAATGTTATATGATAATAATATAATAGAAGAGATAGAATATAATATATATAATAAATGGTTTAATGAATTTATAGATGATTTACCAAAATTTAAATATATTTATGTTAAAACAACACCAAATATTGCAAATGAAAGAATAATTAAAAGAAATAGAGATGGAGAGAATATTTCACTAGATTATTTAACAAAATGTCATAATTATCATGAACTATGGTTAAATAATTTAGAAGATAATAGAATTTTACAATTAGATGGAACATTAGATAATAATAAAGATAAAAAAGAGATAGAAGATTGGTTTATAAAAATAAAAAATTTTATTAAAATTTAAATTTTAAATAAAAATATTAGGAATTAAAGAGGTCTACTACCGCAATGGTAAGTTATTTTTTAAATAGGGTTTAATTATACTAGTAAATAAAATAATAAATAAACCACCTAATATAGTAATAGTAAAAAATATAAATGTATTTATAATATCAGCTTTAAGTATAAAAATATTATTAAATAATAAAATTAAGAAAGCTAATATATATGTAGAATATATTGCTAATTTAAAATTAGAAATTAAAATTAAAGGTAGTAACATAATTAAACTAATAAATATTCCAATAAATAAAATAATAATGGTTTCTCTTAGAATTTCTTTATTACTAATACCAATATTTCTTTTATCTTCTATTTTAGCTAAAATATCAGTAAAATGATGTGTTAATAAAATTAATATTAAAATTAATATTAAATTAGTTCGATCAATATTTTTATTTTTAGAATCATTAATATAATATATACTAATTAGAGTTAATAAAAGAACAATACAGGATATATTAATACTATGTAAAATATCAGTAATATCGAGTTTTAAAGTTTTAGATAAAAAATTATCAATAATATATTTTAAATTTAATGATTGGTTATTAATATTAGAAGTATTATTATTATTATTATTATTATAATTATTATAATTAGTGGTATAAGTATTAGTATTATTTTTTTTATTTAAAGTAGAATTATACATATATATATATAATTAAATTATTTTACTAGAACTATATTTTAAAATATCAGGTTCATGTGAAGTAGTAGGAAATTGTTCATTACCATAAATATCTTGCAATAAAAGCCATTCAAATAAACCTCCAATATAAACATATATATTTTTAAATCCTAAATTAACAAGTTGATCATATTTTTTAATTAATGTATTATCTAAAGAATTCATACCATATAATACAATAAATATATTTTTATTAGTATTAATAGATTTGTTAATAAAATTAACTTCATCATTGGCATTAAGTGTATTTTTAATAAGACAATTTTGATTATCAATAGATAATGTATTAATTATATTATATTGATTATTATTAATAATATGTTGCATATCTAAAAATCCGATTTTTTTAATACTTATAGTATTTCCCATTATAATAAAAAATATATTTAATATATTTATTATATTTTAAAGAAAAATTAATAAATATATAAATGAAATTAATTTATTTTATAGTAAATTTATTGTTAACGACATCATATGTTATACCAAAATTACCACATATATCTAATCCATTTCCTAGAAAAACAAAAACATATATTCATATAGAAAAATTTAATGAAAAATATAATTTGTTACATATAGGTGTATCATTTATTCAAGGAAATAAATGTGCACGTTTTGATTTTAGACAGGCAGAAGATCAGATATCATTTATGACATATTCAAATAATCCACTAAATATATTTTATCTACAAATATTTAATAGACAAATACCATTTTTAAGAAATGAAAGAGATATTTATCCTTTTAGATTAGTAGATTATCAAAGATCAGATGATTATTTTGAAACAATAGATATATATTGGGGTATTAGTAATAAATCATTACAAGAAATAATAGAATATGAAAAAACACTTAATAAAAAATATATATTAGGTTTAAATGATTGTAGACATTATAGTAGAAAATTAACAAATTGGGCATTAAATAAACCAACTCCAATTTGGAAACTAGATAAATTATTTAATAAATATAAAAAAAATTATAAAGTTACGAGAGATGCAATTAATAAACTATGAACAATACTCATAACATTATCTTTATTAAGATAATAACTTTGAAGTATAAATAAAAATATAAAAGTAATAATATATGCAATTAAATGTTTGGGTAAATTATTAAGGAGATCCTTAATAAATGGCGATCCTTTTGTAGGAGTAAATCCCATATATATTTAATAAAGAAAAAATTGAATAAAAATAGTAAATATAAAATAATAATAATGACAAATAATTATGAATTGAAATATGTAAAAAATGTATATGAGGATATAGCAATACATTTTAGTAATACACGCGTATATAGTTGGAATTGGATAAGTGAATTTATAAGTAAAATACCAATTTATAGTACAATAGTAGATATAGGTTGTGGAAATGGTAGAAATATGTTATTTAAAAATTATAATTTTATAGGTATAGATAATTGTGAAAATTTTATAAAAATGTGTTTAAAAAATAATCAAAATGTAATATTGGGAAATATGGTAAATATTCCATTAAAAGATAAATCATGTGATGCAATAATAAGTATAGCATCATTTCATCATTTATCAAATGATGAAAATAGAATAAAATGTCTTTTAGAATTAAAAAGAATTTTAAAAGACAATGGAAAAATATTATTATCAACATGGTCAAAAAAACAACCAGATAAAACGAGACGTATATTTGAAAAATATGGTGATAATTTTGTGAAATGGAATAAATTTGGAAAAATTTATGAGAGATATTATTATATATTTACTATAGATGAATTATATAAACTTTTTAAACAGGCAGGATTATTAGTATTAAAATATGAATATAATTGTGGAAATGACATATTTACATTAATAAAAAATTAATTAAATTCAACAATAATTTCAATATCTTCTTTTTTAATACTTTTTGTAGCAGAAATAGATAATTCTTCGCGTTTTTTTCTAGTTTTAGTTTGAGGATTAGCAGCTTCTTTTCTTTTAGAGGTGCTATTTCGGCTATTCATATCTTGTTCTATTAATTGATAATTATCTTCAATAAATTGAATAACATTATTTTCGAGTGCCCATTTAAAAAAATTTAATTGACCAATAGTAGTTTGAATTAATGTATTTTCTTTATATGGAATATTAATTCTATCCCATCTACAAAAAGGATCAAATCTCCTTTTTGAATATGCTTTTAATTTAAGTTTATAATCATTATAAACTTTAAATCTATTTGAATCACTATTATTATATACTGTATAATTTTTTTTAGCATAATTTGTAGCAAACCAATCAACAATTCTTAGAGATATACGTGATTCACCATTTATAATAGCTAACATTTTTTCTAGATTATTAGTATCTTTATAATATGTTAATAATCTATTTAATAATAAATCATTTTGGGTTTTATATTCCATTAAATATTTAAAAATTAACTTTTTAAATACTTATTAATTAATATAAAATTAATAATAATTAGAATATTTTTTTATAATAATTAGAATATTTTTATATTTTATTAATTTTATTAATTTTTAATTGTTTTGTAAATTTAAATGCTTCAGAAATTTGACAACGGCGTTGTAAATTACATTTTAAACAAGAAATCAATGTATTTTCAGAAGAATGACCTTTACTATTATTAATCCTGTCTAAACTCCATTGATAATCTTCGCGTTGATGTTTATATAATAATAAAATTTGATGTTTACAATAGTAACATCTTAATTTACTAGCAACTAATTTTTCTATAAGTTGTTGAGTAGTAATAAGATTATCTATTTCTAAAGATTTTTCAATATCTTGATGTTTATAACTATTAATTTTTTGATCTAATTCTCTCAATAAAATAGATTTAAAAGTATCATCTTCTTCTAAATAAATTTTATTAATTAGAGAGATTTGTTTATTAATATCAAATAAAGATTCATCAATTTTTTTACTAGATTCTTTTAAAATTTTAGTTTTTTCAAAATTTATTTTTTTCATATAATTAAATATGTATTATTTTTAATTATTAATTATTAAAATGAATTAAACTTAAAAAAATAATTATATTATAATGGTTGATAATTGTCACGAATTAAATTCTATTAAATATAAAACAATGCTTTTGCAAGGAGAAATAACATCATCAACAGAAACAATATTAAATATAGAAGAATTATTGGAAAAAGAGAGTGTTTTAAATAAATTAGAACCTTGGTGTAAATTAGATAAAACATTAAAAATAAATAAATTAAGTATTTATGCAAATGATCTTATTAGTAAATATAATCTTACTAATGAGGAAAGAGATGATTTGCATAAATTTTTAACTAGTAGTCTTGAAAAAAAATTTTTAAATAAAGTAAAAGATGTTTATTATGATAAAGAACATGGTATAATTAAAAATATACCAAATTTACAATTTAATAATATTACTAGAAAATTTAATTTAAAAAAACCAGATAAACATGTTTCTACTATTAAATCATTAAGTGTAAAAAAATGTAATAAAACATTAGATAAAGATTTAAAAAAACTAGAAATAACTGATAAAATTGATATATAAAATATTTAAATAATTATTAATAAATATACTAATGACAATTAGTAAAAAGTTTAATAATTATTATTTGAAAAAAAATGTATTAGCAATTAATAATTGTTGTTTCTATTATTTTAAAAAAAGTGAAATATTTGAAATAATAGAAATATTATTACCAATATTTTATAATTTTATTAAAAATAATCCATTAATTTTTATGTTAGAAAAATATGATAATATTATTAATGATTATTTATTAAATATTTTATCTATACAATTTAATATTTTAATTAATGATAATACAAAAGATAATATTTTATTAGATTTTAATAATATTATTTATTATAGTAAAAAATTATTTAATTGTTATGTTGTTCCAATTAGATCTTATCCATCTACTTTTAAAAAGATTAAACCTAATTTTAAAAAATTAAATAATACTTTAGAATATCTAAAAAATGTATATCAACCTCCACAAAGAACACCAGAATGGTATAATTTTAGACATAATACATTAACAGCTAGTAATATTTGGAAAGTTTTTAAAACAGAACATACAAGAAATCAATTAATATTTGAGAAATGTGAACCGATAAAAGAATTTAATAAACCATCTATTAATTCACCATTACATTGGGGTCAAAAATATGAACCGGTTTCTATTATGTATTATGAAAAAAATTATAAAACAATAGTTTCTGATTTTGGTTGTATTCAACATAAAAAATATAATTTTTTAGCAGCTTCTCCTGATGGAATTAATACATTAGAAACAACAAATTTATATGGAAGAATGTTAGAAATTAAAAATATTGTTAATAGAGAAATTACAGGTATACCTAAATTTGAATATTGGATTCAGATGCAATTACAAATGGAAGTATGTGAATTAAATGAATGTGATTTTCTTGAAACAAAATTTGTTGAATATTTAAATATAGAAGAATTTAATCAAGATGGTTCTTTTAGTAGATCATTTGATAATAAATATAAAGGAATCATTTTAGTTTTTCAAAATATTAATGAAGATTTATATTATGAATATATGCCATTAGATTTAACATATTTAGAATATTTAAACTGGAAAGAAAATAAAATTAATAATAATAAAGAACTATCTTTTATAAAAGATGTATATTGGAAATTAGAAATATCAAGTTGTGTATTAGTTTTAAGAAATAAATATTGGTTTAATCAAGCGTTGCCTATTATTAAAAATTTTTGGAATATAGTTACTACAGAAAAAGTATCAGGTTATCAACATCGTGCACCAAAAAAACGAAGTAAACCAAATTCAGTATGTATGATTGATCAAAGTTTATTGTCTTGAACACCATAAATTAACTCTTGATAATGCACATTGCGGCCAAATTATAATATCTTGAGAATTATTTTTTTTTTGTTTATTACAATCTAATACTTTATAAAAATTATTACATAATTCTGGAAATGCACAAGTACCATTTGGAGGAGTTGGCCAAAATTCTAAATTATTATTAATAGATGAATTAGCAGGAAATATTGGATACGCTGTAGATTGACGATCATAATTAAAACTTGATAAATTTGTTGGATTATTCCAATCATAAAAATCATCAACTATTCCACCATAACTACTTTGAGGCCATTGTCCTGGTGTTAAATTTTTTAAATTTTCAATATAATTTGTTTTTTTAAAGCAATTAAATAATATTAAAGCTAAAATTACAAATATTATACTTAATAAAATAATATTCATATATAAATAATCTAATATTATTTTTTATAAGAAATAATATTACATTTTTTAAAATAAATGTTTATTACATAAATAATTTGTTAAATTATTTAACGCAATTTCTTTATTTTTTGTATTATGATAATGCTGTAATACTTCAACAGAAATATGTTTATTTTTATATTTATTTTGTAAATCCATTTTTGTAATAAATCTTCGTTGATTATTAATTATTCCTTTAATATTTTCACCTGCAAGAATTTTTTCATAATTTGTTAATAAATTTTTATTAATTAATTCTAAACGTTTTTTTCTTGTAGATTCTTTAATTTGATTTAAAAATTTTTCGCTCATAATATAGAATATTTATATATTTTTAAATATATTTTAGACTTTTATTTTATTATTTTTAAAATTCTTAAATATTAATTTATAAAATAAATTAAATGTATAGTTTTTTTTTTTATCTCTTAAAATTATTTTAAATGATTGTTTTTTATTTTTAATACCAAATTTACTATTAATTTCATGTAATAATTTATCATTAGAAAAATTAGGTAAATAATTAGTTGAATTATTAGGAGAAATATTAGTGGATTTTTTTTTAATAAAAGAAAAATCGGATAATGAATTTTCTGAATTATTTGGAGTTATATTTGGACTCTTTTTTTTTATGGGAGAGCTATTTTGTAAAAAATAATTAGATAATGAATTATTTGAATTATTTGGAGTTATATTTGGACTATTTTTTGGATAAATATTATAATAATCTAATGTTGATATTATTTTAAATAAATTATCTTTAATATTTTCAGATAAATCAATATATAATGTATTATTCAAATACATTTGAATAATACCATCAGTATTAGTATAAATTTTTTTCATATTATCTTCCATTATAATAGGAATAATTAATTTTTGTTTAAATAAACTATAACTCCATTCTTTATAACAATTATCATTTGGTAAATTATTATTAACAGCAGAATTTATTTTATTACAATATTTTTCAGTTAAACATAATAATATTATTTTTGCATTATTTATTCCTTTCATTATACTATTATCTATATTACCTTTCATATCATTTTCATCAAACCATACAGAATAACCTTTATCTACTAATAAATTATATAATTCTTTACATCGTTCATGATTATCTCTATTTAAAGAATCATTTCCCCAGGCATGAGATAAAAATATTTTTTTTTCTATTTTCTCTCCAAACATTATAAATTTATACTAATTTTTATTATATATTTAAATATTAATATTTTTATAATAATACTATTTAAAATTGATTTTCATTTAAAATAATATTATTATATTAAATAATATGAATAAATCTGATGAAATGCATGTTATTAAAAGAAATGGAAAAAGTGAAGATATTGCTTTTGATAAAATTTTACAACGTGTACGAAAATTAGGATTACAATTTAATTTAAATATTCCATATTCATTATTAGTAATGAAAGTTATTGATCAATTATATAATAATATTACTACTGAACAAATTGATATTTTAACAGCTGAACAATGCACATCTATGTCTACTATTCATCAAGATTATTCTACGTTAGCTGCTTTAATTTCAATTTCAAATTTACATAAAAAAACTAATAAATCTTTTTATAACACAATGAAAGAGGCATATGAATTTAAAGATATAAATGGTAAAAATAGTCCAATTATTAATGATAATGCATGGAATATTATAAAAAATAATAAAGAGCTGTTTGATAATTTAATTGATCATAATAAAGATTATTTAATAGATTATTTTGGATTTAAAACACTTGAAAGAGCGTATCTTATTAAAGTTAATAATAAAATTATTGAACGTCCTCAATATATGTTTTTACGTGTTGCTATTTGTATACATGGAAATAATATTGAAAAAGTTAAAGAAACTTATAAATTTATGTCTGAAAAATGGTTTACTCATGCAACACCAACATTATTTAATGCATGTACTATGAGAGAACAATTAAGTTCTTGTTATCTTATAGCAATGGAAGATGATAGTATTGATGGAATTTATAATACACTTAAAGAATGTGCAAAAATTTCTAAATGGGCTGGAGGTATTGGTTTGCATATTCATAATATTAGAGCTACTGGAAGTCATATTAGAGGAACAAATGGAACTTCTAATGGAATTGTTCCTATGTTAAAAGTATTTAATAGTACAGCAAGATATGTTGATCAAGGAGGTGGTAAAAGAAATGGTAGTATTGCTATTTATATTGAACCGCATCATGCAGATATTGAAACATTTTTAGAATTAAAAAAAAATCACGGAGATGAAGAAAGTAAAGCCAGAGATTTATTTTATGCATTATGGATTTCTGATTTATTTATGGAAAGAGTTCAAGAAAATCAATCTTGGAGTCTATTTTGCCCAGATTCAGCACCTGGTTTATCAGATGTTTATGGAGATAAATATAAAGAATTATATTGTAAATATGAAGATGAAAAATTATATATTAAACAAATACCAGCTAGAGATTTATGGGTTAAAATTTTAGAATCACAAATGGAAACAGGAACTCCTTATATTTTATTTAAAGATGCTTGTAATGAAAAAAGTAATCAAAAAAATTTAGGAACTATTAAATCTAGTAATCTTTGCACTGAAATTATTGAATATAGTAATGAAAATGAAACAGCAGTTTGTAATTTAGCATCTATTGCCTTACCTAAATTTATTATACCTGCAAAACATAATTTAAAAAATGTAAATATTTATACAAAAGAAAATTGTATATGGTGCACAATGTTAAAAAATCTATTAAATAAAAATAATATTATCTTTAAAGAAACATTATTAGATAATGAAAGTTTTGAATTATTTAAAATAGAAACTAATTTATTAACAGTTCCACAATTATATAATAATGATAATACAGAATTAATCGGTGGATTTAAAAAATGTCTAGAATTACTTAGACCTACAATTGACTATAATAAACTTCATAAAATTACTAAAATATTAACAGAAAATTTAAATAATGTTATTGATATTAATTTTTATCCTACTGAAAAAACTAAAAGAAGTAATATTTTACATAGACCTATTGGTATTGGTGTTCAAGGATTAGCTGATTTATTTATTGAATTAGATCTGCCTTTTAATTCTGATGAAGCTAAAAATATTAATAAAAATATTTTTGAAACTATTTATCATGCTGCTTTAGAAAAATCATTTGAATTATCTAAAGAAAGAATTGAAAATTTAAAATATTTAGAATCAGAATATAATTATGGAAATTGGACTTTTAAAGATGATAATTTAGATATATGTACTGAATATAATATATATAATGTAACAGATGCAAGTATCACAAATGCTATTAAAAATGATGATAATATTGAAAAAGCACTTAGAAATATTCGACCAAATAAAAAAGAAATATCTTTAATTAATAGTAGAGATCAAAATTTAATTGGTGCATATTCATCTTTTGAAGGTTCACCGGCTAGTCAAGGTATTCTTCAATATGATATGTGGAATGTTAAACCATCTTCGCGTTATGATTGGAATAAACTTAAAAAAAATATTAAAAAATATGGTCTTAGAAATAGTTTATTAATTGCACCAATGCCTACAGCAAGCACAAGTCAAATTTTAGGTTATAATGAATGTTTTGAACCATATACAAGTAATATTTATACACGTAGAACATTAGCAGGTGAATTTATTCTAGTTAATAAAAAATTAATGAAAGAATTAATAGATCTAAATTTATGGAATGAAGAAATTAAAAATAATATTATTGCAAATAAAGGTAGTATTCAATACATTAATGGTATACCAGATATTATTAAAGAAAAATATAAAATAGTTTGGGAATTACCAATGAAAGATTTAATTGATATGGCAAGAGATAGAGGTGCATTTATTTGTCAATCACAAAGTTTTAATTTATGGATGGAAACACCCAGTGTTAAAGCTTTAACAAATATGCATTTCTATTCTTGGAAATCAGGTCTTAAAACAGGAATTTATTATCTTAGACGTAAAGCTCAACATCAAGCACAACAATTTACTATTGAACCTGAGAAAAAAAAAGATAATGAAAGTAAAAATAATGATCAAAATGAGGGTTGTCTAATGTGTTCTGGTTAAATATATTTATTATAAATTTGAAAATACCTCATTTGTTGTTTGTGTACATCTCACAAATGTACAACATTTTGGAAAATTTTTTATATTTGTAGCACCTATATATGAATGAGAACTTCTTAATCCACCTAATATTTCTTTTATTGTTTCATTAACTGGTCCTTTACATTTTAATTTAACTCGTTTACCTTCCGATGCTCTATAATCTGCTACTTTATCATAATATTTTTCTTGTGCTGGTCTACTTGACATACCATAAAATATTTTATAATTTTCAGTTCCTTCTTGTACTAATTCTCCTTCACATTCATCATGAGCAGCTAACATACCACCTAACATAACAAAATCAGCTCCTGCTCCAAATGCTTTTGCAATATCACCAGGAGATTTACAACCACCATCAGCAATAACATGACCATTTAGACCATGAGCAGCATCAGCACATTCAGATATTGCAGATAATTGAGGATATCCAACACCTGTTACTTTACGAGTAGTACATACTGCACCTGGGCCAATACCAATTTTAACTATATCTGCTCCTGCAAGTAATAATGCCTCTGTCATTTCTCTTGTTGCTACATTTCCAGCAATAATAATTTTATTAGGAAATTTCTCTCGTAATTCTTTTACAAATTCTAAAAAACATTCTCTATAACCATTTGCAACATCAACTAATAAAAATTTATATTTATCATAAAATTTTTTATCCGTTAAAAAATCTGGAATTTTACCCTCACCTATTGTTAAAATACTATTACTTAAATTTACATTTGTTAAATCTTCTGATGTATAAAATTTATGTAATGCTGTTAACATTCTATGTTTTGTTAATTCATTTGCCATTGATATTGTTCCAATTGTATCCATATTTGCTGCAATAATTGGAACACCTTCCCATTTTTGTGATGAATGTCTAAAGTTAAATGATCTTACTAATGAAACATTATTTCTAGAAACTAAAGTGCTACGTTTAGGTTTAATCATTACATCATCAAATGTAAGCTTAACCTCATTTTCAATCTTCATATAATAATTTATATAAAATTCTTTTTAAATTATTATACAAATTTCCATTTATATGTTCCATTATTTATACTTTCTAGATCTTCTAATGATTCTATTGCTTTTGTAATATAATTTAAATCTATATCTGTTTGACAAATAGAATCTTTTTTAATTTTATTAGTAATTTTATTAGTAGTTTTATTAGTAATTTTATTAGTAATTAATATACCACCAATCATACCTGTTATTCCTACAATAAAAAATTTAATAATATTTTTCATTATATTATAAAAATATTATTTTTAAATATTTAATAAATCTATTTTTTCTATTACTAATGTATTATACATATCTTCTGCCATTTTAATATAGTTATTAGAAATTTTATTTTTATATATTTTTATTGCTTGTTGTAATATATTAGGATCTCCTTGTTCAATAGCCTGATCAATTATATATAAAAATTGATCATATATTGTATCATTATTTTCTGATTCCATTTTATATATATTAAATATTATTAATTTATTATCAATTTTATTCTATTTTGATAGGTTCAGTAATTAAATATTTAGAATAGTTAATAATAAATTTTATAAACATATAAAACCAAACTTTCCAAAATGGAAAATCTTTAATCATAAAATTACCATCATCATCTTCTCTATATCCTAACTTTTCATAATAACCTTTAACTCCTTCGCCACTAATTACAACAATTCCATATAAACCTTGTTCCATTGTTTTTCTCTCAGCTTCCCATACTAGGCCTTTACCAATTCCTTTATGTTGAGATCCTCTTTTATTATAAGTATTTACAGCTGTAGTATCTCCATATACATGTAATTCTCTGATTAGACCTCTATTTTTTAATACATCAAATATTGTCATATTATTTTTCTCAACAAAACGAAGTCTAATAAATCCAAATAATACCCGTTTATCTGTACTTTCATATTCTATAAAGTAATTATGACCATTATTAGCATAATAATATGTAGAACTATATTGAGCTGGTTTATTATAATAGTTTGTATGACGACCAATTTCACGAGATCTAATATCTTTACTAATTACACCTTCTCGATCTAATTGAGTATCAATCATTTGGCGTAAATTAGCATGAGTATTTCCGCACTGAATATAATTAGATGGAATATCTCTAATTACTCTAGGTAATCTACACCAATTAGGACAAGTTTCCATAGAATATCTTACAACATCAAATAAATCTTTTGGATTATTTTCAAAATATGGTTCATATTTTCCTTGTTTATACCATTTTTCAATTATAGTCCAAGGAACAACTTCACATGGATATACTTTCATTTGATCAGGACAAACAATACTATATACATAATCAAACATATCTCGATCAATTTGTGGCGTTGCACCAGGAAGATCAGGCATAATATGAATATCAATTTTAAAACAATTATCTAATAAATATTGCATTGCCCATAATAATTGTTCTATTGTATGACCTCTATTAACTTTTTTAAGAATTGCATTATCTACATGTTGAGCTCCTAATTGAATACGAGTTACTCCCCATTTTCTAAATCTTTGTAACCAAACATCATCTAATGCATCTGGTCGTGTTTCAATACAAATGCCAATAATATGGATCTCTGCAGTTTTATTAATTTCAATTTCTTCTCTAATACTAAGTGGTTTTCTAAGTTTATCTAATAACTTAAGATCAAATTGGTCACCACTTTCTGTATCATAATTAGGGAATAGTTTTCTAAATTTTAAATATTCATTGGCTGCATAAAATACATTTCTATGAAACTCTTCCAAATAATCAGGAGGATATTCAGTTAATGTTCCACCTTCATCAATTATTTCTAATTTATCACAAATATGACCCATTGCATAATAATTATCTAGTCTTGAAAACATTTGACCAATAGCTTTAAAAGATTGTTCATTAGCTCTTTGAACAGCTGGTTCCCAATATAAATAACTTCTAGGTTGAGCTTGATTACCATTACCTTCATGTGCAGGTTCATTAGGACAATAATAACAATTATGCTTACAACTAAAAGATTGAGTTTTTTTATTTCCATTTTCATCTGTATATTCTGGAAAAGGGGCTGTAATCAGTGTGATAATAGTAACACCAGAACTATTTCTAAAAGGTTTTTTTCTCAGTAACAATTTTAATAATTCAAAATATTTTTGTAAATCTTCTGGCAATTCATCTATTTTAATAAAATGTTTAATTACATATAAAATAACTGACTTTCTTGTAGTATTTGGTTTTAATTTTTTATGTCGTCGCAATGCATTAGTAAATTCTACTTTAAATAATTCATATAATTGATTACTATGTTCTAATGATGTTAGATAGTGTTTTGATTTAATCCAATTAAGTAGTTCTATAATTATAATATTATATTCTGAAAGATTTTTATTAATTTCATCATGATTCATTGTATTATATTCATCAGTTTTAACCCCCTTTGTCTTAATAAAATCCTCAATATCTTTCATTATATGTTATTTTAAATAATTAAAATAATATAAAATTAAATCAATTTTAATAATATAATGTTTGATAAAATAAAAAATTATAAATTACATGAGGATACTATTAAAATGTTATATGGTTCTATTATTTCTGTAACTTTTGTTGTCATTAATGAATTATATAAAAAATTAATTAAATAATATATATTAATTTAATAATTTATTAAAACTAAAATCTATAGTAAAAAGATCTATATCTTTTGTTAATTTATAATATGCTCTCAATGTATAAATAATATCGATTAATGCATCATGAAAATTAATATTTTCTTCTTTAAATAAAAAGTAAATTAATTCACTAAGTTTTGGATATTTGTAATTATTTTTATAATTATTTAGATTATTTTTAAAAGAAATTTTACATAAATTAACTGAATTTAACATTGTACAATAATTTGAAATATTTGAACCATTTCGTATAAAATTTATTGGATTGTTATTACGTAAACCTTCGACTTGTATCATTTGTTTATCAAATGATAAATTATGTCCTATTATTAAATCTGTTATAGTTAAAACTTTATTAAATTTTTCTAATACATAATTAATATCTAAACCATTTTCTTGTGTTTTTTCATATGTTATTTTATGAATTTCAATACTTTTTGGTTCAATATTAACATTTTTATCTATTTTAATTAATGTATTAAATTTTTCAATTAATAAATTTTTTTCTGTATCATATAAAATATATGCTAATTGTAAAATATATGGAAAATTATTTGTTTCTACTATTGAAGAATATCTATTTTTTGGTAATCCACTAGTTTCAGTATCAAAAACTAATACTAACATTTTATAATATTAAATTAATATTTTTAATATTATATTAATTTAATATATAATGGATTTTATTAAATTTATATTATCATTTATTATAGTATTTTGTATCGGTTTTAGTATTAGCTACTTATTTAAAAATAAATTAATTATGGAAGAAGGTTTTATTATAGGTTCTATAAGTGTATTTATATTATGGTTAATATTTGATAATAATAATAGAAAAAATACATTTATTAAAAAACATAAATCAATACTTAATATTATTACATTAATTTTTATTTTAATTGGAGCATTTATTTGGTTTATAGGAGAATATTTAGTTTATACTGGAAAACCTGATCATATTTTATTAGATCCTATTGGAGCCTTTATTTGTGCAATTGGTGCAATAATGACTTTAATAATTTATTTATATGGATAAATTTATTTTATTTAATTATTGATATTTTTTCAGATAATCCAATTGAAAGTGCAACTATAAATGCTATAATTAATGTACTGGAATATATATATTTTTCATTATTAATAAATATATAAGTTATTTGTTGTTTAAAATCTAAATTTTCAGATTTATTAATAATATTTTTTTCTTTTATTGATGCTGTCCATGTAAAAAAGAATGAAAGTATTACATTTAAAATAATTGCAAATATAACACTATTTATTATTATTTTATTCATATATAAATAAAATAATATTAAAATTTTAATAAATTATTATACATTTTTTCATTAAAAATTCTCAAAAATATTATTGATATTAATACTAAAAT
>JGI10211J34971_10000464_pt1 | contig 32838 bp, 24 predicted proteins | sample Etolagsediment_FD_34971 | JGI IMG/M metagenome (IMG submission 34971)
GATCTACTACAGATAAATGATGAGATTATGAGAGTTGCCACGGTTGGCGTGGGAACAACAAATGTACTGATTGTTAACAGACCTTGGATGGGTACTGGACTTGGTACTCACCAGAGTGGTGACACCGTTACGAAGATTATTGGTAACTATAACATTCAGGATAACCAACTTCACTTTGCTGCAGCACCTTACGGAGCATATCCTCTCAGCACGACTAGTGGATCCGTAGATGAAAGAGATTGGACAGGAGTTACTACACATACCACCTTTAGTGGAAGAATCTTCACTAGAACTTCTCAAGAAGGATCTGATCTTGAACCATATACTTACAACACAATTTTTGATGATATCTCAGAAGAGTTCAATGGTATCACAACATCATTTGTTCTCACCTCTGGTAAAAACAACGTAACAAACGTTGCTGAAGATAATGGCATTGTTCTCATTAGAGACATCTATCAAGGTCCAAGAAGAGCAGATGATATTGTTGTTATTGGTGGAGATTATGAACTAACTGAAGGATCTGGTATTACCACTGCAATATTCCAAGAACAAGATCTTGGAGTTAAGTATGATAATAACACAAACAAGATACCCCGTGGTGGTCTGATTGTTTCTGTTGGTTCAACACAAAGTCGTGGTTATCAACCTCTGATTGGTGCAGGAGCAACTGCTACTGTATCTGGTGGGGCAATCACTACTATTTCTATTGGAAACACTGGTTCTGGTTACAGAGAATGGTATGGAACTGAAACTTTAGTTCGTGCATATAATCCAGTTACTGGAACTTCTTCAACTGTTGGTGTAGCAACAGTATTTGATGGACATATTACTGGAGTAAGATTAGATTCTCCAGGAACTGGATATTCATCAGCAGATCTCCCAACTATTTCAATTGATCCCCCAGCAGGATATGCAAGTATCCCAATGGTATACTCCAATGATTATCCAAATAATAGTGGAGTTGGAACTGGTTTAGTTGTTGATATAACGGTCGGACAAGGTTCAACTGTCATTGATTTTGATATTGTAAACTATGGATTTGGATATAGGCAGGGAGACATTCTCACTATTCCTAGAACTGGTATTGGAAGTATACCTCTGGACAGTGGCATTGGACATATTGAGTTTACTCTTACTGTACAAAAAACTTATAAGGATGAGTTTAGTGGGTGGGCTCTTGGAAACTTCCAAAGGTTTGATGATATTTCGGACCTCTTTAACGGGTTTAGAACAGAGTTCCCAATCAAGATTAATGGAGTAAGAACTTCTATCCGTGCAAGAACTGGTTCTCAACTAGACGTTCAGGCATCACTGCTTGTTTTCATTAATGATATTTTACAAGTTCCTGGTGAAGGTTACATCTTTAATGGTGGTTCTACTATCACCTTTACAGAAGCTCCTATGGGATATGACGCAAGTGCTCCATATAATGGAGATACTGTCAAGATTATATTCTACAGAGGCACAAAAGATGTTGACGTTGTTTTCGTAGACATCCTTGAGACTATTAAAGTAGGTGATACTGTTGAACTTTATGATGACTATCCCGTCTATGATGAGGATCCAAGACTTGTTGTTGATATCACTGCAACAGATACATTAGAAACCAATGTATATCCTGGTCCTGGAATATCAACAGATCTCTCATATAAGAGAGCACTGCAATGGTGCAGACAAACTGAAGATTTGATTATTAATGATCAACCTGTTGCTAAAGATAGAGAAATCTACAAGGCACTTGTAAACCCAGCAGCTGCTATTCTTCAGGATGTTGGTGTTGGTGATACAACAATCTATGTTGAGAACGTTAAGACTTTCTTTGATAGCACCAAAGAAAATGCACAAAACCTTATTGAGAACACTATTGAGATTATTGACCAAGACGCAGTATGTGCTGCCGCTGCTACCGCTGTAGTATCTGCTGCTGGAACCATCTCTTCCATCGTTCTTACAGATCCAGTAACTGGACTTGGAACCACTGGTGCTGGTGGTGCTGGATATCTTGCTGCACCAGATGTATCAATATCCCTTCCAACAGGAATCGGTACAACTGGAAGAGCGGAAGCAACTGCTAATATCAGTAATGGTATTGTAACTAGCTTTACGATTACAAATCCAGGTTATGGGTATACATTTACCAATGTTCCTTTAGTAATGATATCCGAACCAGAATCTCACAAAGAGACTGTTCTTGGTAAAGGGTATAGTGGTGATTTTGGTGTTATTGTTGGTATTGCAACTACAACAATCGTTGGAACTGCAACTACTGGCGTCAAAGGTTTGGTTCTCAATCTTGACATTGAAGATGACTCATTCTTGCGTGATCCAGATTACGTTGGAACTGCAATCAGTGAGACTAGAATAGAGGTTGGAGACTACTTCGCTATCAGTAACTCCAACTTGGGACTTGGATTGACTGCACTTAGATATGGCGATGGTTCTGTTATCAGTTATGGATCTACATTCTTTGATGGAATCTATCAGGTTGCTAATGTTGCGTATGGATCTTCTTTAGCAGGAACTCTTATTGAAGAAACTCGTTATGTAACCATTGATCCAGAAATATTTGATAGTCCTGTTGTGGTTGGTCCAAATGACCCAGATGGAACTCTAATAACAGCACCACTATATACCTTTAGCATAACAGAAACCATTGACAGTCCAGTAGAAATTGACACTTCTTCCACTGCAAGAGTCTTGAATGGAGTAACAATCACTATTGATGATATTGCTAGAACATCTCTGATTCTCACAGAGACTGGAAGAGCAATTATTGGTGATAGAGTTCCTTCAAGAATCACAGTTCGTGTTGAAGACTTTAATGGAGTTGAAACTCAATATCATCCAGGAAGTTACAAGGGTAGATTCTACGGTGATTATAGTTGGGGTAAGATTGACATTCCTACAAGGACTTCTACAAGAGACTTTGTTGGATATGCAACCGAAGGTTATGTCGGACTTTCCTCTTCACCATTCGTAAGAAGAAAGAATCCACTTAAGACTATCAACTATCTTTGATAAATAAGTAAAAAACTCATAAGAAATGGCTGCCATTATAACTGATCAACTCAGGATTTTGAACGCCAAGAACTTTGTGTCCTTGGCGTCTTCTGACAAAAACTCATATTATGCTTTTGTTGGTCTTCCCAATCCAACAGAATATTATTCTGATTGGGATACTACTCCTCCAGCACCTAAGGATTCTTTTGATCAGGAGAATTCTTATTGGGACACAATGATTGCATTGAAAAAGATCATTCCTGGTGATGTCAGGCAAGTAGTCAGAAAGATTGAGTGGACATCTGGTACAACTTATGATATGTACCGTCACGATGTTACTAGAGATCGTCCATCAAAACCATCTCAATCTCTAAGCATTTATTCTGCGAACTACTATGTTGTAAACAGCGATTTTAGAGTTTATATCTGTTTGCAAAATGGCACCAATCCTGAGAATCCTAATGGTAGACCATCTCTGGATGAACCAACATTTACTGATTTAGAACCCAGAGCAGCAGGTTCTAGTGGCGATGGATATATTTGGAAGTATCTCTATACCATCAAACCAAGTGATATCGCTAAGTTTGATACGATTAATTTTATGCCTGTTCCAAAGAACTGGGATACTGAAACCTCTACTGATGCGTGTGGAAATAACGTAGCGTCTGTAAGAGAAAACGCTGCTTCAAGTGGACAGATTAAAATATGCACAATCACAAATCGTGGAGTTGGTATCGGAACTGCTAACACAACATATACAAAAGTCCCCATCAAGGGGGATGGTAGTGGAGCAGAATGCACCATCGTTGTCAACAATGATTCTAAAGTAGAGTCTGTTACAGTATCCAATGGCGGTTCTGGATATTCCTTTGGAACTGTAGACACTGTTGCTGGAGGTCTTCCTACAGGAACAACTGCACCCGTTTTTGATGTAATCATTCCCCCACAAGGGGGTCACGGTGCAGATATCTATAGAGAACTTGGGGCATTTAGAGTTCTGGTTTATTCAAGAATTGAAAACGATAACCAAGATCCTGACTTCATTACTGGTAATCAAATCTCTAGAATAGGACTGGTTGAAAATCCAAATGCATATGGAACTTCAACGGTTTTAACAAAGTCAAAGGCAAGTGCTGTTGGTGCGGTACGTCTTGGCATTGGATATAGCACTGCAACTTATCCAGCAGATTCGGTCATTTATCAGACTATTGGAACTGGATCAACTGCTGTTGCAAGAGTTGTTTCTTATGATAAGACTACAGGTGTCTTAAAGTATTGGCAAGATAGAACTCTGATTGGTTTTAGCACAAACACAACAGATCTTCTTGAGTATGATAAGAACACCACTCCTAAATATGGATTTGAACAAAAAGCATTTACTGCTACACCATCAAGCGGTGGAAATGTTCAGATTGTGAGAGAGGGTTCTACCTCAGGAGTTGGTATTGACACTGCGTTTACTGGTTCTACACTGTCACTAAATAATAAAACATACAACTTGGGTCAAGAGTTTACAAGTGGTCTGGCGAATCCAGAGGTTCAAAAGCACACTGGAAACATTCTTTATGTAGACCATAGACCTGCGATTACGAGATCTCAAAATCAAAGAGAAGACATAAAAATAGTATTGCAATTCTAACGAATTATGCCACAGGAACTCAACCTCAACGTATCGCCATACTTTGACGATTTCGATAAAGACAAAGATTATTACAAGGTTTTATTTAAGCCTGGGTATCCTGTTCAGGCGAGGGAGCTGACTGGATTACAGTCGATTTTACAAAATCAGATAGAACAGTTTGGAAATCATATTTTCAAAGAAGGTTCTGTTGTAATCCCTGGACAAGTAAGTTATATTGATAACTATTATGCTGTAGAGATTCAATCTGAATATCTGGGCATTAATATTTTAGCATATTTGAATAAACTGGTAGGTAAAACTATCAGAGGTGAAAACACAGGTGTTCGTGCTTCTATTGTTGCAGTATTACCATCTGCAGATTCTGATAGAGGAAATAATACTCTTTATGTCAACTTTTTAGATTCTGACTATCTTACTGGAACGTATCAATCTTTTGCAAATGATGAGGTTCTTCTTCTTGAAGAAGGTCTGTTTGGAGAAAATGAGATTTCTGCTGGCAAATCGGTTATTGTACAACCAGGTTCTGGATGTGCTGTAACTATTCCTCTGAACGCAAATTCTGTCGGATCGGCAGTATATCTGAGTGAAGGTGTATACTTCTTAAGGGGTTATTTTGTAACTGTTCCTGAACAAACTCTCATTCTTGACCAATACGGTAATACCTCTAGTTATAGAGTCGGTCTTCAAGTTACAGAGGAGATCATAGACTCTGACGAAGATGAAACTCTGGTTGATAATGCCAAAGGATTTAATAACTTTGCCGCTCCTGGTGCAGATCGTTTAAAAATAACGGCAGAACTAGTTAAGGTTGAACTAGGAACGAATGATGTTGATAACTTTGTAGAACTCTTAGAAGTAAGAAATGGTATTTTAAGATCAGTTGTTGAGAATCCTGACTATAATCTGATCAAAGATGAACTTGCAAGAAGAACATATAATGAGTCTGGAGATTATTATATCAATCAACCAACTGTCATTCCAAAAGAATCTCTCAATGATTTAAAAGGAAATGGTGGCATTTTTAACACTGCTGAGACAACTTATAATAATAATACCCCGAGTGATGACTTGGGCATATATCAAGTAACTCCCACAAAAGCAGTTGTAAAGGGATATGATGTAGAAACAATCAGTTCTACCTTTGTAGATTTTCCAAAACCAAGAACTACTAAAACGGTTACAAATCAAAGAACAAATTACGTAACTGGTCCAACATACGTTCTCAATAGAGTTCATGGTGCTCCTACTATTGGTGTCGGCACCGACTTTGTTGTTCATTTGATGGATTCTCGTAAGGGAGTATCTGGTATTGCATCTGCAGGAAAAGAAATCGGACTTGCAAGAGTATATGATTTTGTTCTTGAAAGTGGATCATATGACACTACTGTACCAGATCTGAATGAATATGACATTTCTCTGTATGATATTCAAACTTACACAGAAGTAACGCTAAATCAGGCAACAACACTGACTGTTCCAACTCACGTAAGAGGAAAATCTAGCGGAGCAACAGGTTTTCTTAGATATGATGTTTCTAGTGGCACTCTTCTTACACTTTATAATACCAAAGGCAAGTTTAAGGATGGAGAGTCCTTTATCTTTGATGGGATTGATGACACCAGAATATCAGTTGCAACAACATCATATGGCACTGAAAAAGTAAAATCAATTTTTGCAAGGGTTGGCACAGCAGGAACTTTTAATGCTGATGTTAAACCATCAACGCTTGCTAACGTTGGTTTTGTTAGTATTACTGCTGCATCTGGTGGAATAAGCACTGTTACTACAACAGACTTCAACTTTATTGGTATTGCAACTGAAGGAAGCACAGTTTCTTTTACTAATGCAGGTCTTTCAACTGCAAGTTTTGCTAGAGTTAGTACAGTTTCTAAACACTCTCTGACGATTGCTGGAGTGACTACAGTCATAGGTATTAATGAAGGTGGTCTCCCTGGAACTGCAATCCAACCAGCGGACTTCAAAGTTTTATATTCTCCATTCCAGTCTTCTACTGACAATACATTATATACTGTTCTTCCAAAGAAGAATATTTCTAAAGTTGACATCAACAGCTCTTCTTTGATTATTAGAAAAAAGTTCTCAGTGACTGTTGTAAGCAATGAAACAAATACTATCCAAGCACCTAGCGGAGAAACTTTCCTGCCATTTGACGAGGAAAGATATTTGTTTATGAGGGATGATGGTAGTGTAGAAGAGTTGACAGCAGATAAGTTTATTTTTAATCCAACAAATACTACATTAAAAATTGAAGGTTTGTCAAACGCTACTGGTGGGGCACAACTTTTTGCAACTCTCACCAAAGCGCAACCATCATCAAAAACTAAGATTAGAAAGAAAGTTAATGTCTTAAATGTTAATCTTTCATCTAGTGCTAGTAGTGGTATTGGAACAACTACATTCGATGATGGGTTAACATTTGGTACATATCCATACGGAACAAGAGTTCAAGATAAGGACATTTGTCTTTTAAAAGCAGATGTAACTAAACTTTGGGGAGTATTTGAGTCTGATAACACTGCAAATGCAGATTTGCCCAACATTGCACTTACAGTTATCAGTGGCACCAATGCCAAAACAAGTGACTTATTGATTGGTGAAGAGTTTGAAGGTCAAACTAGTGGAGCACTTGGCATTTATTGTGAAAAACTCTCAGATAGTAAGATAAGTTATATTCGTCTGAATCAGGAGAGATTCCAAGAAGGGGAAACCATCAAGTTTAAAGATACTGGAGTAACTGCAACCGCTGAGATTCTTGGCAGAGGCGATAACAACATTACTCAAAACTATGTTCTTGATAATGGTCAGAGATCTACCATTTATGACTTTGGTAGAATAACAAGAAAGGACCTTAAACTTGCTCCATCAAAGAGACTGAAAATTGTTTTTGAAACTGCTGAGTTTGAATCTTCTGATCGTGGGGATATTATAACAGTCAATAGTTACAATGCATTTGACTATAAAAACATTCCAAGAGTAAATGGAGTTCCAAACTCTGATATTTTAGATATTAGACCTAGATCAACTTCTGTAGGAGTAGTCACTACTGGAGACTTATCACCATTTGAATTTAGAGGAAGATCAATCAATGCTACTGGAAACTCTGTTCCAAACATTCTTGCTAGTGATGAGCAAATCCTTATCGATTATTCATACTACTTACCAAGAATAGACAGAATCTTCTTAACAAAAGATGGAGTATTCCAGTTAAATCAAGGAACTCCAGCAGAAACTCCACAGTTACCAGATTCCATTGATGATGGTATTGAAGTTGCAAGAGCATCCTTGCCTGCATATCTTTATGATATCAATGATGTAGACATCAATATCTTTGACTATAAAAGATACAAGATGTCCGATATCAATAAACTTGATAAGAGACTGAGCAATCTTGAACTGTTTACAGCACTTTCTCTGCTGGAAGTAGATACTGCAAATCTTCCAATCAAAGATAATGATGGACTGATTAGATTTAAATCTGGATTCTTTGTTGATGATTTCTCTTCTACAAAAGCACAGAGAAAAGAAACTCTTGTAAAGAACAGTATTGATGTTATCAATAGTGAACTGAGACCTGCACCATACACAACCGAGATAGATCTTCTTTTGGGAAGTGAGTCATCGATTGGAATCAATGGACCAGCTGATCCATTTGTAGATACAGAGTTTGTTTCTGATCTACTCGGATCGAATATTAAGAAAACTGGTCAGTTAGTAACACTGGATTATACAGAAGTTACTGAGATTGAGCAACCCTATGCTACCAGACAAGAAAAAGTTTCTCCAGTAAGAACTTCTTACTATGGTGGTACTATTGAACTGACACCTTCTTCGGATGTTTGGGTTGATCAGACTAAAGTCAATGCTAGAAGTAATGAATACCTTAGTAACTATACAGAATCTCCAGAACAACTTGGCGTTTCCGACAATGACAAGCAGGCAGGATTTAACCCTGTAGTTTGGGGATCTTGGGATACTTTCTGGTCTGGACTGGACGATGGATATTCTTCTAGCATTCTTCAGAACTATGATATTGTTAATGACTATATTCAAACTTACAATAAGACTGGAACTACATCAGTCCAAAGTGCTCGTAAGATCTTGAAGAATATCTTTGGAGATAACGCCAGTTCTCAAATCGTTCCTTATCTGAGAGAAAGAAACATTGAGTTTGTTGCAAGAAGATTAAAACCATTTACACGAGTATATGGTGTTTTTGAGGGACAAAACATTCAGAAGTATGTTGTACCAAAGTTACTCCAAATTGAAATGTCAACTGGATCTTTCCAGGTTGGAGAAACTGTAATTGGTTTATTTGGAAATAAGTTTGACACCAACATCCCATCTATTAAGTTCCGAGTTGCACAACAAAACCATAAGTTTGGTCCTTATAACTTACCAACTCAAATCTTTGGAGCAAATCCATATTCCAGAGAATCTATCATTCCAGCAGCATACTCTGCAACTTCAACTATATTAAACATTGATACTTACAGTCTTGCTGCTCAAGCACAAGGAGACTTCCATGGATGGGTGATAGCAGGTATGACTCTTAGAGGTCAAACTAGTGGAGCTGAAGCAGTTATTAGTGATGTAAAACTCCTCACTGATCAAAAAGGTGTTGTTATCGGATCTCTTTATATTCCAGATCCTAGTGTATCTTCAAACCCTGCTTTTGAAAGTGGCGTAAAGACATTTAAGTTAACAAGTAATAGTGTTATTTCTCAAACTACAGGAGTTCCACTTACAAGTGCAGAAGAGAAGTTCTACTCTGTTGGTGTCTTTAATAATACTCAAGAGAATTTAACTGCTACCCGTCCCGTAAGATTAGAAACTCAAAATCTTGTAGATTTCTCAGTTGGCAAGAGTGGCAGTTCTTCTGTTGTGTCAACCACTATTCTTGGTCAAAATGGACCCTCACAATCCCCACTTAGTGGAGGAACAACTCCATCTGCTGGTATTCAGGGAACTCAAGGGTTAACTGGGGCACAAACAACACAGTTTGTTGCTGGTATTCAAGGAACTGCTAACTCTGTTGGTTCTATAGTTCCAACATCATCACCAGTAGCACCTGGAACTGTTGCTCCTGGATCTAGTGACGTGACTACTGAGTTCTTTACGGTATCAACATCACCAACAGCAACCTCAACTAACTTAACTCCTGTCACAGAAGAAACTGTTGAAGTTACCACTACCTTTGTTGCAACTCCAGATGTATCTCAAACACTTGGATCTGGCACAAACAGTGGTTCCAGTGGTTACTAAATAAGTTAGATAGACCGACACTACCAAGTGATATCTAAGAAATGAAAATCATAGATCCGTTAGCCCAGTCTTTTTACGTTGAGTCAGATAGTGGCATTTTTGTAACTTCAATTGATATCTTTTTCTCTGGAAAAGATAATAACTTGCCAGTAACGATTCAACTGAGACCAATGGTTTCAGGACTTCCTTCCGCAGAGATTTATCCCTTTAGTGAGGTAACACTGGAACCTGGACAGATAAACACGTCTGAAGATGCTAGCGTTGCTACTAAGGTAACATTCCCATCACCAGTATATTTGCAAGGAAAGAAGTTTCATTCAATCTGTGTCTTATCAAACTCCAATAACTATAGAGTTTGGACATCTAGACTTGGTGAGGTAGATGTTACTTTGATTGGTGGAGAGGAGTCAAGAGAAGTTTTTGTGACTCAAAGTCCTCTCTCAGGAAGTCTTTATAAAGCACAGAATGGATCTGAGTGGATATCAAGTGCTTATGAAGACTTAAAGTTTACTTTGAGAAGAGCAAACTTTTCCAATAACGGAAATATTAACTTCTATAATCCAAATCTCAGTGAGGGTAATGAAGAGATTGCGACTTTGGTAAAAGATCCTCTTAATGTTACATCTAAAAGCATCAGAGTCGGTCTAGGAACGACAGTCTCAGAAACTTTAGTATCTGGAATGATCACTGGACTGACTATCAGTCAGTCTAATACAAATGCAACTGGAACTTTAGTAGGTTTTGCTGGATCTGCTACTGGTGATCTTACTATCACTAATGCAGGTGCTGGATATTCTACAATCAGTGGATCCACAGTTCACAGTTCAGTGGATCTCGTTACTATAACTGGTAATGGCGAAAGTGCTACAGCAGACATTACGGTAACAAATGGAGTTGCAGTAGCTGCGACCATTGTGGCAGGGGGAAGTGGATACGTCGTTGGTGATGTATTGACTGTGAGTTCATTGACAAACTCCACAATCGGTAAAAATATGCAACTGACTGTTGCAGACACATTTGGAAATAATACATTAGTCCTTGATCGGGTCAAGGGAGATTTCTCTATTGGGGCAGGTAATACCATTCAGTTTACTAATGGAAATGGCGTTTTAACGGTAGCAACTGGTGTTGGAGCGACTTCTGTAACTTCTGTGACCGATGGACTACACATCAAAGTCAACCATAAGAATCATGGTTTATGTGCCACACATGGATCGGTTGTCATTTCAAATGTTTCTCCAGATATTGCTCCAGCAAGACTAACAGACACCTATGCAAATACCGCAACTACAGCGGTTTCTGTAGACAATGGTGGATTATTTGGAGTTTTTGAAGGAGTTGGAGTAGGATCAACAAATCCTGGATATGCAATTATCGGAGATGAAATCATCTCTTATGAAAATGTAGTCAATAATCAACTTACAGGTATCACTAGAAATATTGATGATACTCTTTCATACACTTACACTTCAGGAACAGAGATTCGTAAATATGAACTTGCAGGTGTTTCTTTAAGACGAATCAATAAAGAGCACGATCTAACTCAAGTCACAGTTTCTAATCCGTTAGATCTTGATTATTATAACGTAAAACTTGATATGTCTACTAATGGCATTGATAGAAGTGTAGGGACTAGTTTCCCCAAACTTTATTTGAATGCTACTAAGTCCACTGGTGGAGAAACTGTAAAGGCAACTCAAAATATTATTTTTGATGTAATCAAACCAGTGATTCAGACAATGACTGTCAGAGGAACTAATATCGATTCTTCTATTAGAACAGTTACTGCACATACAGTTGCTGGCGGAGAAACTCCATATGTTGATCAAGGATTTGAAAATATCAGTTTGAAGAAATCAAACTATCTGACCTCTCCAAGAATGATTGCATCAAAAGTCAATGAGACTAATGATCTAACATCACTACCTGGTAATAAGTCATTTACCCTGAATATGAATTTGTCAACTTCGGATAACAGAGTTTCTCCTGTTGTTGACTTAGATAGAGTTTCTGTTATTTTGACTTCTAACAGAATCAATAATCCAATATCAAACTACGCTACTGATATCAGAACATCTACATTAGCAGAAGATCCATCTGCTTTTGTATATGCAACTAAACCAATAGCACTGGAAGTTCCAGCAAATGCTATTAAGGTGTTGTTCTCTGCATATATTAATCAAACTAGTGACGTTCGTGTCTTCTATGCGCTTCAAGAAGAACCATCGGACGAACCATTCTACTTCCCATTCCCAGGTTATGCAAACATTGCAACTGATGGAACAGTAGATGTTGGAAATAGTGATGGTTCATCTGATGTAAACGTACCAAAAACAGACGTTCTTGGATTTTCTCAAGACGAGTTGATTTATAGAGATTATGAATACACGGTAGATGACTTGGAGTCATTCAGATACTTTAGTATTAAGATTGTTGGATCATCTACAAATCAATCATATCCACCAAGACTCAGAGATTTAAGAATCATTGCTCTTGCTTGATTATGAACTACTCTAAAGTAGAAGGGTTCAATAATCTCATGAGGGATGAGGTTTCTCAGGCGGTGATAAACACAAATGTCACTGAATATCACAAATACTTGTCTGAGAAACAGAAAAAGAAAATGGAAAATGAGAGGATGGAATCCATTGAGAATGAAATATCAGATCTGAAGTCTGATGTCAGTGAAATAAAGGATCTACTGAAGCATATTGTCAAATCATTATAGATAATATAGGGGGATTGCAACAATGGCACAACCATCCACAAGACAAGGACTGATTGACTACGCGAAGAGGCAACTGGGTTATCCAGTGCTGGAGATCAACGTTGCTGATGAGCAACTCTCCGATGCAGTGGATGATGCGTTACAATATTTTCACGAAAGACATTTTGATGGGGTATATCCAACCTTCTTAAAATACCAGATAACTCAAGATGATATTGACAGAGGAAGAGCACCAAATACTAGCACTTCTGGTTTAGTTGGTCTCACCACAGAGCATACAGTTGGAGTTACAACTCAGTTTGCTTGGAAAGAAAATGCAAACTACTTGTATATTCCAGAGTCTGTAATAGGAATCAACAGAGTATTTAAATTTGATGGTAGTAACAGTATTACCAACAATATGTTCAGTGTAAAGTATCAGCTGTTCTTGAATGATATCTACTATTGGGGATCAACTGAACTTCTAACATATACAATGACCAAGCGTTATCTGGAAGATCTTGATTTCGCTATCAGCACAATGAAGCAGTTTAGATTCAATAAGAGACAAGATAAACTGTTTATTGATATAGATTGGGGATCTCTGAGTGTGGATGATTACATTGTCATTGAGTGTTACAGAGTTTTAGATCCCACTCAAAATACTCAAGTATATAACGATTCATTCCTTAAAAAATATGTAACTGCTCTGATTAAGAAGCAGTGGGGAATGAATATGATGAAGTTTACTGGGGTAAAACTACCTGGTGGAGTGGAGTTAAATGGTAGACAAATGTATGATGATGCAATGAAAGATCTTGATGACATTCAGCAAATGATGTCAAGCACTTATGAACTTCCACCACTGGACATGATCGGTTGATCTTATGGCACTTAATCCGTTTTTCCTACAAGGTTCACAGACTGAGCAAGGACTTGTTCAGGATCTCATCAACGAACAGTTGAGGATGTATGGTGTTGAGTGCTATTATATGCCAAGGTCTTTTGATACTATAAAAACCATTATGGAAGAAGTTACTTCTTCCAGTTTTAATAATGCTATTCCTTTAGAAGCGTATGTTGAAAACTATGAGGGATATGAGGGACAAGGAAGTATAATGAGTAAGTTTGGCATCCAACCTATGGATGACCTGACTTTAACTATTTCAAAAGAAAGATTTGAGCAGAAAGTTCAACCAGTTATTAAGAATGACCCCGTTGGTATATTATCAACTCGCCCTAAAGAGGGAGACTTAGTATATTTCCCTCTTGGGGACAGACTATTTGAGATTAAGTTTGTTGAGCACGAGCAACCATTTTACCAGTTACAGAAAACGTATACTTATCAACTTAAGTGTGAACTCTTCCGCTACGAAGATGAGATAATTGATACTGGTGTCACTTTTGTGGATGACAATGTTGAAGAAGAAGGTTACATTCAAGAACTCAAACTTGTTGGAGTTGGAACTACTGCAACTGCTGTAACAACTCTTGTTAATGGAGCGATTCAGCAAGTCTTCATTAATCAGGATGGCAATGGTTACACATTACCACCTCGTGTCGTAATAGGTAATCCTATATCTGCTGGAACAACAGCGTCTGCAGTTGCTATTGCCGCTACCAATGGTGGTCTTGACGCAGTTCAGTTTATTAATCCTGGTGCGGGATATACAAGTAATCCTGTCATATTCTTCTTCCCAACATCTACAGGTGGCGGTACAGGTGCTGCTGCAACAGTTGGTATCACCTCTAGTGGTGTTGGTATTGTCACGGTTACTGAAAAAGGTGCATTCTATACATCTGCTCCTACTATTACATTCAGTGATCCTCCTGCGGGTGTTGGAAATACAGCAGCAACAGCGGTTGCTGTTATGGGAGGAACTCAAGTTCAGAGTATTCGTATTACAAACGCTGGTCGTGGATATACATCCGCACCAACTATTACGATTTCTGCACCTGCTACCTCTGGCCTTGGCACATACATCTTCAACGAAGAACTTATTGGAACAGCATCAAGTACAGTTGGAAGAGTCAAATCTTGGAATCCAGAAACAAGAACTGCAACTGTTGGAATCGTCACAGGATTTTTCCAAGTTGGAGAAACTATTCAAGGTCTTGAGTCTGGTGCTACTTACAGATTGGAAGAGCAACAGATTGATAACGTCATCGATGAGTATAACCAAAACCTTGACATTGAGACCGAAGCTGATGGAATTCTCGATTTCACAGAGAGAAATCCATTCGGAGATGTTTGATTTTGTTAAATAGTTAGTAAATAGGGACACTATACGATGTTTGAATATTTTTATCACCAAATCTTAAGGAAGACTGTAGTCTCTTTTGGAACGTTATTTAATAACATTCTGATACGACACACAGATGCAAATGGCGCAGATGTAAGTGTCATGAAAGTTCCTTTGGCATATGGACCTACCGATAAGTTTCTTGCAAGGATTCAGCAAGCAGCAGACCTGAACAAACCTGTTCAACTGTCCCTCCCAAGAATGTCATTTGAGTTCATTGGACTCACTTATGACCCAAGTAGAAAAGTAACTACAACACAACATTTTAAGGCAGCTAGAAATCTTGGTGACAAGACAACTACCAAGAAAGTCTATATGCCTGTCCCTTATAATATGAGGTTTGAGTTGGCAATCATGGCAAAGAAGAATGATGATTGTTTGCAGATCATCGAACAGATTCTGCCATATTTCCAACCAGCATATACAATGACGGTTAACTTGATCTCTGATATTGGAGAGAAAAGAGACATTCCTGTGATCTTGGATGGCATCACCATGAGAGATGATTATGATGGCGATTTCAACCAAAGAAGAGTCTTATATTACACTCTAACATTTACTGCAAAAACATATCTGTTTGGTCCTGTTGCTTCTGCATCTGGAGTTATCAAGAAGGCAACTATCGATTACATGACTGGAATCGATCAAAATCAAGCAAGGAGAGAACAGCGTTACAGTGTCACTCCCCGTGCTGTTCGCGATTACAACGTTGATCAAACCACAACGTTTATAGAGAATGTAACCAAGACAGAGACTATCATTGATGTAAGTAGTGTAAGTGGTCTCACTGAAAAATCATACATTAATGTTGATGGTGAGCAAATGCGTATCAAGAAAATTGATGGCACCAAGATTGTTGTTGAAAGGGGTATGGATGGAACGGAAGCGATTGAGCACGGTGTAGGTGCATATGTCAACGTCGTCAACACTGACGATGATGTATTGATTGAAGTTGGAGATGATTTCGGGTTCAATGAAACATTATCGTTCTTCCAAGACTTTAAAGAATATAGTCCATCTCAAGGTGAGGATATCTGATGAAGACTGATAAACTTGACGAAGTATTTAATGTAAGTCCTACAGAAATTGTGGAGACTAATGTCGAAGAACCTGCCATTATTAAAAAGTTAAAATCAGAAAAAACAGACGTTCAAAAAGATTATGAATACACCAGAGGAAACTTATATTCTCTGATTGAAAAGGGTCAAGAAGCAGTGAATGGTATTCTTGAACTGGCACAAGAAAGTGAAATGCCAAGAGCATATGAAGTTGCTGGACAACTAATCAAAAACGTTGCTGATGCGACAGACAAGTTGATAGATCTCCAGAAAAAGTTAAAAGACATCGAAGAAGAATCACCAAAAGGACCAACAAATGTAACAAATGCCCTATTTGTTGGTTCTACAGCAGAACTTCAAAAACTCTTAAAATCTAAGGACCTAAATAATCAATAAAACCATAAATCATGGCAGCGAGATCAGTCAATCTAACAGTAGAACAGGGAACTGATTTTACTACTACATTTACCATCAAAAACCCTGATGGTACAGTGTTACCATTGACTGGTTATTCTTGCGAAGCAAAACTAGGCAAACATCCATCCGCTTCTTCAACTACATCATTCACCGTTTCCATAACTGCAGCATCTGGAAAAATTACCTTAACGTTAACCAACTCAGTAACTGCAGATTTAAAACCTGGAAGATATTACTATGATGTTGTGATTGAAAGTTCTGGTGGATCAAAAACTAGAGTTATTGAAGGTATGGTTTTAGTCACTGCTGGACTTGCTTCCTAATGGCAGATTACGACATTAGTCTAGATAGTACATCATTAGATATCGTCTTAGATAAAGATAGTTCTCTTGTCGAAGGTGGTAGTTCATTTGATGCAACTTTATCCGAAACAGAAGTGGCAAACAAATTTACGGATCTTACCGACGTAAGCATTAATCAAAATAATCTTGATTCAACAAGGACAAACTATGTCGTTGTTTATGATAACTCGGTTGGTGCGTTTAGGTTAGTAGATCCAGACCAAGTATTGATTGCAGCTGCATCTTCAACAGGAAATGTTGGATACGCAGGTCTTCCTACTTCATTCATTAGTCAACTTGATCAGGATCTTGACCAGAAAATTGACCTTGATGGTGGCTCTTTTTAGTATTATACCTTACTTCATGTTATAAAATCAATAAATACTACTAAAAGGTAAAGTATAGAAATGGCATCTCCAGTTCTACAGATAAAAAGAGGTTTATTAGCAAACCTTCCTGCTTTGAGAGCAGGTGAGCCTGGTTTTGCTACCGACAGTTCAGACTTTTACATTGGTCTAACCTCACAATCAGCAAATAACAAGTTTTTTGGTTCTTCTCGATATTGGACTAAAGAAACAACCACCGTTGGTAGTGCAGTTAATCTGGTAGAAGGAACTGACAACGGTGCAAACTATGTTGCTTTAAAATCTCCAGATGCCGTTGCGACAAACGTTACCTATACTCTACCAGGAGCACACGGTGCTAACGGAACAGTTCTAACTCAAGACGGTAGTGGAAACCTAAGTTGGACTGCTGGGTCCGTTAACGCAACGTTCTCTGGTATTTCGTCCTTTACAGACACAACAGATTCAACAACTACAGGAAACGGTGCCATCATCGTCTCTGGTGGTATGGGCATTGCCAAAAATGTCAACGTTGGAGCGGCATTTTCAGTTGGCGGAAATACAACATTAACTGGAATTACGACGATTGTATCCAGTGAAGATATCGCTCTTCAAGTTGAGGGTGGAGTAGATATTGATAAGAACGTTAATATTGCAGGTAGTGAATACGTTGGTGGAGACCTTTATGTTGTTGGCGTTTCAACCTTTGAAGGCACCGTAACATTCCAAGGCGGAACCATCAATCTTGGTGACTCTGATTCAGATGATATTAACGTTTCAGGTGAGTTTATCTCTGACCTGAAACCAAATGCCAATGATACATTTGATATTGGTGTCAACGGAAAGGCATGGAGAAATGCTAACTTTGCTGGAGTCGGCACATTTGCATCGGGTGCCATTGCTGACGCAATCCAGATTGGAATCACTGCTGCTGCAGAAATCGATACATCTGCTGGAGACTTAACTCTTGACTCCGCTGGTGGTCAGGTAATCATTGATGATAAGTTAAGTGTTGCTGGTATCGCAACTCTGACCTCTGGTGCAATATCTAACAATATTCAGATTGGTATTTCATCTGCTGGAGAGATTGATACTTCAAGTGGAGATCTGATTCTTGACTCTGCAGGTGGAGACGTATTTGTTGAAGATAATCTTCACGTTACTGGAACTCTGAATGCATCAGGTGCAATCACTCAAGCATCTGGTGAAGCAACCTTTGCTTCTGCAACAGTAAGTGATTTAACTGCTGAAAGAGTTGTTCTTGCAGGAACCTCTGGTGCATTAGAAGATAGTGCAAACCTCGTATACAGTGCTGGTGGATTAAGAGTTGGTGCAGGTGGCATTAATGTCACTGGTGTTTCAACATTCTCTGCAGCGGTTGTTGTTGGTGGTGACCTGAGAGTTAATGGTAATGACCTTCAGGCATCTGATGGAAATACCAACATCACGATGACCTCTAATACTTTGACCACCGTTGCTGGTGATCTCAAAGTTGGTGGTAATGACATTCAGGCATCGGATGGAAATAATAACATCACGATGACCTCCAACACGTTAACTGCTTTCGCAGGTGACATTCAAGTTGGTGGTAACGACATTAAAGCAAGTAATGGTACAACTGCGATTACTGTTACCACTGATGGTGGTGCTAGTGTTGCACAAAACCTGACTGTTACTGGAAACCTCTTTGTTAACGGTTCAACAACTCAGGTTAATACAACTTCTCTGACAGTCGAAGACTCTCTGATTGAAGTTGGAATGGTTGATGGCAGTGCTCCTGGTTCAGATCTTAACAAGGATCTTGGTTTACTTCTGAACTACTACAGCGGTTCCGCTAAGAAAGCAGCAGTTTATTGGGATGATTCAGTCAGCAGAATCGTAGTTGCTTCAGATGTTTCAGAATCATCAAGTGTTCTGACTGCTACTACGTATGCAGCATTTGAGATCGGTTCACTCTATGTGAACGACTGCTCTGGAGGATCTCAAGTTATTTCATGTACTGGTGATACAAGAAACTTAGAAAATATCACAATAGATGCTGGATCGTTCTAATCCAACTAAAATCTAAATATAAGGGTGGAGAAATCCACCCTTTTTTATTAGGTATATGAAATGAATGAACAAGATCTTCAGTATTTACTAAAAGCATATCAAGATAAAACATTTGATTTGACTACACAATCTGTTGCTCTTCAGGCAAAAATAAACAAGTTAACTGATGTAAATGCAGAACTTGGCAAACGAGTTCAAGAGCAGCAAGAGGAGATCAAAAAACTAGAGACAAGATTATCTCGGAGAAAATCAAATGAAACCTCTTAAAATTGTTGCTATTGGTGTAGGTGGACTGATTGGAGTTGCTCACATAGGACTCATCGGTTATGTTTTGAAACCACAAGCATCGGTACAGCAACCACCAACATTCAACCTTCCTCGTGGTCCATATTCATCCTACAAAATTAAAGCAGGAAAGGATGGATATGAGATTGAGTATCGTGCTAATGATCCTAAGATTCTTGAGTCAGAAAGATCTTTGGAACTTGATAAAGAAAAGAAAGGATTGTTTGGTGGTGGAACTGAAAAGAGAACTGAGTATCGTCGTGACCAATACACCATGGACGGAACACGTAACATGGGAGGAGGTGCGACTACAGAAGAGGGAAAGTCTGCGAAAGACGTAGAGTGCATCGTGGCGGACGCTGGAGCACGGTCACAAGGTGCAATGGCAGGTAGTGCTATCGCTGCTGGTGTCGCTGTTCCTGCGCTCTCTAGCATCCCTTACGTTGGATGGTTAGCAGGTGGTTGGGCATTGCTACTGGGTCAGCAAGCAGGATCTGCGATTGGTTCTGAAGTTGGATCGGCATTTAACGACTGCTAAATAAAGAATATGTCTCATTTATAGACAATGAAGTGCAAACCAGGATATTATTATTGTCATACTGACGAAAAGTGCAAACCAATTTCAAAGGGTATGAAAATGACCGCTAGATTTAGCGGCAATGGAAAAGAACCCACTGAAGTTGCTAATGGCACTCCAGTTGAAAATGGTGAAACATCCAATGGTAATGGTGGAAACGGAATGTCTGAAGAAACCAAAAAAGATCATGAATACTCTATGGCACGTTCAGAACTGAAGACGGTTATGAACGCTGCAAAACGCCTCAATAAAAAGATGGGTAAAAAAGGAGAGGGCGAACTTAAAGCATGGGTTCAATCAAAGATTACCAAAGCAGCAGACTACATTGATACTGCAGCAGACTATGTAACAAATGAAGAGACTGTCAGTGAAGAAGGGTTGCGTGATTGGTTTGGTAAGTCCAAATCAAAAGACGGAAAATCTGGTTGGGTCAATGTTGTAACAGGCGGAACCTGTGCAAGTGATGAACCTGGAGAGGGAACTCCCAAGTGTGTTTCTTCTGCAAAAAGAGCAAGTATGACTAAAGCAGAGAGACTATCTGCTCAAAGAAGAAAGAAGAAAGCAGATCCTGGTCAGCAGCAAAAAACAGGTGCTGCTAAACCAACATATGTTTCTACAGATCCCAAAAAGAAAATGAAAAAAGAAGAAGTAGAAGTAACAGAAGCAAAGGATAAGAAAGGTAAGGGTAGTGGCAAGAAAGATGCTTGCTATCATAAGGTCAAGTCACGTTATAGTGTCTGGCCTTCTGCATATGCATCAGGTGCTTTAGTTAAGTGCCGTAAAAAAGGTGCTGCTAACTGGGGCAATAAGTCAGAAGAAACTCAAATGTGTGCTCATACCAAGAAAGGTAAGGATTGCCCAATCCACGGCCAAGAGATGTGTCCAGACAAACCAATGGACGAAGCGAAAAAGTGTTGGCCTGGTTATGAGAAGAAAGGCACCAAGATGATGTTTGGTAAGCGTTATAATAACTGCGTTAAGAAAGAAGAGTATTCTGATTGGAGGTCAGAACTCGCAGAAAGAAACATCGAACTTACTGATGCATATGGTAATTCATTTGCAACAATCGTTGATGTTGTAAAACCAGAACCTCTCAAGGCAACAAAGCAAACTGTTGAGTGGGAACTCTTAGATGATCTGGAAGCAATCACATCTTCAGAAGTTGTACCAGTTGAAGAAGCAGTTCGTATTCCTGCAAAGACGGGCAATATCATTCTGGTAACTCTCTCTTGGAGAGGGAAGTTCTATATGATCAAGATGTTCTTCCCCCAGATCTCTAAACCAAGCAGAAGTGATGTTCAACTGCAGATTGATAAGGTTTATCCTGGTGCAAGAGTCAACTCTTACTACATATCTGAAGTAAAACCAGGCGAGCAGTTCTTACAAACTGAAGACTGGCAGAAAAAGTCTGGTAAGAATCCTGAAGGCGGACTAAATGAAAAGGGTAGAAAGTCTTATGAAAGACAAAACCCAGGAAGTGATCTCAAGAGACCTTCAAAGGAGGTTGGTAATAAGAGACGTGCATCATTCTGTGCAAGAATGAAAGGCATGAAGAAAAAACTGACTTCTGCAAAGACTGCTAACGATCCCGATAGCAGAATCAATAAGTCCCTTAGAGCGTGGAACTGCTGATATGAAAAGTTTTAAACAGTTTATATCAGAAAGCATCACCATTAATGGTGATTTTAACGGAACCCTAAATGTAGGTGGTTCCGAACCAGAGCAAGCACAAGAGTCATTCTTTGCTGATATAGTTTGGGAGGGTAAGTTATACCGTCTTGAAATTGAAGGTCAGATGATGCAAAAGAATGAAATAGCAGAGCAAATTCAAGACGAATACCCAGGTGCAATTGTTCATAATGTTTATCCTGGAGAAGCGCCATCAAGAATTAAAAGTGCAAAAAAATATCAACCAGAAAGACTAAGTTGGAGTGACTGATTATGGCTCAGTGGAATAAAATAAATCAAGACTATCTTAACCAAGAGAGGAGTCTTTTTGAAGTTTTTATATGTGCGGACCAGTTTGGTAATATTGGTGCTTGTGGAGGCAACACTCAGTTTGAACTGAATGTCTCTGCTGGTATTATGACTGAGATGGCAAACGTTCATAAGTTTGGCGCGGTTGTTTCAACAGCAGCAACTTATGATACAGTTTGGTCTGAAGGTGGTGCTTATGAGTTTCCTGCAGGTGCTGGAACAATAACTGTAGTTTCAACAAGTACTCAAGATAGTTCAGTTGGAACTGGAGCATCTTCAATCACAGTTCAAGGTCTTGACGGGGACTACAATGAAGTGCAAGAAACTCTTTCTCTCAATGGAACAACTGATGTTACAGGAACTGTCAGTTTCTTAAGAACTCATAGGGCATTTATTGATAGTGGAAATACAAACGCAGGAGATATCACTGTTTCTATTGGTAGTACTGTGCATTGTGCTATAGCGGCAGATATGGGACAGTCTCAGGTTTCTTTTTATACAGTGCCTGCGGGAAAATCTGCATTCTTAAAACAGTTCACAGCAACTCAAAATAAAAATCAAGAAAATGCTGTTAGAATGTTCCAAAGGCAATATCAAGAAGGAACAACAAAACCTTTTCGTTTAGTAACAGAACTAAATTTATATGGAAGTAACTTTATTAAACCATATAGTTATCCAATATTTTTTCCAGAAAAAACTGACATTGAAGTGAGGGCGTACACTGGAAGTAACTGTTCGGTTTCTTGTACGTTTGATCTTTTAGTTGCCGATAGTGCTTCTATTGGCATTGGAACAACCTGATAGGAGTTTTTATGCCTGATAATGGACTTTACCTTGGAAACCCGAATCTAAAAAAAGCAAACACAGCGATTGAGTTCACGGAAGAACAAATCGTTGAGTTTGTTAAATGTAAGCAAGACCCTGTATACTTTGCACAAAAGTATGTCAAGATTGTGACTCTTGACCATGGATTGCAACCATTCAAAATGTATCCTTTTCAGGAGAAGTTGATTCGTAACTTCCATGATCACAGATTTAATATCTGTAAAATGCCAAGACAGACTGGTAAGTCTACAACTTGTGTATCATATTTACTTCACTATGCTGTGTTTAATGATAATATTAACATTGCTATCCTAGCAAACAAAGCATCAACTGCAAGAGATCTTCTCGGTAGGCTACAACTTGCTTATGAGAACTTGCCTAAGTGGATGCAGCAGGGTATCTTATCATGGAATAAAGGTTCTTTGGAGTTGGAAAATGGCAGTAAGATATTGGCAGCTTCTACATCTGCGAGTGCTGTCCGAGGTGGTTCCTATAATGTCATCTTCCTCGACGAGTTCGCGTTTATTCCAAACCATATCGCAGACCAATTCTTTGCATCTGTTTATCCTACTATTTCTTCTGGTAAAAGCACAAAAGTCATCATAGTCTCAACGCCACATGGTATGAATCATTTCTACCGTATGTGGCATGATGCGGAGAAAGGATCAAATGAATATGTTCCGACTGATGTTCACTGGTCAGAAGTTCCTGGAAGAGATGCTGAATGGAAACGTCAGACTATTGCTAACACATCAGAACAGCAGTTCAAAGTTGAGTTTGAGTGTGAGTTCCTAGGATCTGTTGATACATTGATCGCTCCTAGTAAGTTGCGTTCTATGATCTATGAAGATCCAAAAACTAGAAATGCTGGTCTAGACGTTTATTTTGACCCAGAAAGAGATCACGATTATGTTGTAACTGTTGACGTTGCCAGAGGTGTTGGTGGCGACTATTCTGCATTTGTCGTTGTAGATATCACGAACTTTCCACATAAGTTAGTAGCAAAATATAGAAATAATGAGATAAAACCAATGCTCTTCCCCAATGTAATCTGGGAAGTAGCAAAATCATATAACGGTGCCTTTGTATTATGTGAGGTAAATGATGTTGGAGATCAGGTAGCATCTATTTTGAACTATGATCTTGAATATCAGAATCTGCTGATGTGTTCTATGAGAGGGCGTGCTGGTCAGATTGTTGGTCAAGGATTCTCTGGCAAGAAAACACAACTTGGCGTCAAGATGTCCAAGACTGTCAAGAAAGTCGGTTCTCTAAACCTCAAGGCGATTATTGAAGAAGATAAGTTGTTGATGAAAGACTATGAAGTTCTTTCAGAGTTGACTACCTTTATTCAAAAGAATAATTCATTTGAAGCAGAGGAAGGGTGTAATGATGACCTTGCTATGTGCTTGGTGATCTATGCTTGGTTGGTGCAGCAAGATTACTTTAAAGAACTTACTGATCAGGATGTAAGAAAGAGATTGTATGAAGAGCAGAGAGATCAGATTGAGCAAGATATGGCACCATTTGGATTTATTTCTGATGGTCTAGATAGTGATAGTTTCGTTGATGGTGATGGCGATAGATGGTTTACTGACGAATATGGTGATAGATCATATATGTGGGAGTATATGTAAATGATGCTTGATGATGACCTAGACGGTCAAATAAAACTAGGTCATCTCCTTCTTAGTGATAGGAAGTGTAGAACTTGTGGTCAAACTAAGAACCTAATAGAATCTTTTTATAGAACAAGAAAAGATAGGGGTGCAGTTGCCTCTTCATATTCTTATGAGTGTAAGGAATGCACCATAAAAAGAGTTAGCAAGAAGAGAGATGAGAAGGTGGTTGATGTATACCCAGACTGGTAGTTCGCGTCGTGTTTCCCCGTTTAAACTTTAGATTTTACTAAATATTTTTTAGATAATCTGAATCCTGGAGACAATCATGGCAACTCCTCAATTATCCCCTGGAGTACTTACGAGGGAAGTTGACTTAACCGTAGGAAGAGCGGATAATGTTCTTGACAACATTGGCGCTATTGCTGGTCCTTTCCCACAAGGTCCAGTTGAAGAGGTTACTGATATTACAACAGAAGCAGAGCTGATCAAGTATTTTGGTAAGCCTCTGTCCACCGACGCACAGTATGAGTACTGGATGTCTGCATCTTCGTTCCTCTCATACGGCGGAGTTCTGAAAGTTGTAAGAGCAAACGATACAAGCCTCAACTCAGCAAACGCTGGTGTAGGTATCGCTTCTACGAGCGTTAATATCAAGAATACTACTGATTATGAAGTCAACTTTGATGATGACAGCGTACAGTTCTTTGTTGCTGCTAAGAACCCTGGTTCATGGGCAGATTCACTGAAAATTTGTCAGATTGACGACTTTGCAGACCAAAGACTGTTCTTTAACAGCACAGACCTCAGCGGTATCGGAATGACCGTTGGTTATGCGGTTACTGCAAACATTGCAAGTGGTACAGCACTGATCGGTGTTGGTACAACCTCAGCATCAAATGCAATCCTGAAGGGCGTTATTGTTGGTGTCAACACCAACTCATCAGATGGTTCTAAGTCAAGTGTTGACATTAGAGTTACAGAAAGAATCCTTGCTGTTGGTGGCGGAACAACTTACCAATCTATCACTTATGCAGAAGGAGATCCTACCAGAGCATTTGCTTTGACTGGAGCAGGTAAGAGCGTAACAATCAATGTTACTAACACTGGTGGTACAGCAGTTGCAATCCAAACCGCAACAGTTCTGCAAGACTGGTATGATCAGCAAACACTTGGTCTTACAAACAGCACTATCTTCTGGAAGTCACTGGCACCAAAACCAGTTTCAAACCAATACGTAACTGATCGCGATGGTGTTAACGACGGTATCCACATTGCTGTTGTTGATGACCTTGGCGAAGTAACAGGAGTTACCGCTAACATCCTTGAGACGCACCTGAATCTCTCCAAAGCATCTGATGCTGTAAGAGATCAGCAGTTGATCTACTATAAGGAATACATCAAAGATCATTCCGACTACATTTTCTACGGACGTAACCAGTCATCTGCTTTCGTTGAAGCAGTTGGATCTGATGTTCCCGCAATCTATCCAACTCACTCTGGATTCACGACTGCAGGAACCTACACTGGAGTATCACTCGCAGATGGTAACTGGGGTCTTCCCGCTCAAGACACCATATACACTGTCGTTGGTAACAAGACCTTCAGACTGATTGGTGGTGTTGATTACAGTGCTACTGGCGGAATGACTGCAGATCTTGGTAGTCTGACCACTAGTTACGAACTCTTCAATGATACCGAAGGTGTTCCCCTTGATTATCTGATCATGGGTCCTGGTCTGACCAAGAAGTCTGAGTCACAGGCAAAAGCAAACTACCTGATTGGTATTGCTAATCAGAGAAAGGATTGCATGGCAGTTATTTCTCCACACAGATCTGACGTTGTTAACGTCACTAACTCTAATACTGCAACTGATAACGTTATTTCGTTCTACAGTCCTCTGTCATCCTCTTCATATGCAGTGTTTGATTCTGGTTATAAGTACACTTATGATCGTTTCAACAACAAGTTCCGTTATATTCCAACCAACGGTGACGTTGCTGGTCTGATGGTCCGCACTGCGATTAACGCATATCCTTGGTTCTCACCTGCAGGTCAACAGCGTGGTATTATCAACAACGCTATCAAACTTGCATACAGCCCAACTAAGGCACAAAGAGATCGCCTCTATCCTAAGCGCATTAACGCAATCGTTAATGAACCAGGCACTGGCATTCTCCTCTTCGGTGATAAGACTGCTCTCGGATTTGCATCTGCATTCGACAGAATCAACGTTCGCCGCTTGTTCCTGACGATTGAGCAATCACTCCAGAATGCTGCTAAAGCACAACTGTTTGAACTGAACGACGATCTAACAAGAGCAAACTTCGTCAACATTGTTGCACCTTACCTGCGTGATGTTCAGGCAAAGAGAGGTATCTATGACTTCTTGGTTGTTTGTGACGAAACAAACAATACACCTGATATTATTGATAATAATGAGTTCAGAGCGGACATTTATCTGAAGCCCGCTAAGTCGATTAACTATGTAACTCTCACGTTCGTTGCTACCCGCACGGGTGTCAGCTTCGATGAAGTTGCTGGTCGTTCTTAATCATTGAATAAATCAACTTAACGGAGAACAAGTCAAATGGCAAACTTAAAAACCATCACTAACTTCAAAACCAGATTGGCTGGCGGCGGTGCCCGCCCCAATCTGTTTGAGGTACATATTCCATCATTCCCTGTTGCTGCAGATGATGCAGACTGGGTATCTGAAGCACAAGAGGACTTCAGATTTATGTGTAAGGCAGCTGCTCTGCCTGCATCAAACAATGGTGTCATCGACGTACCTTTCAGAGGTCGTATTCTGAAAGTTGCTGGTGACCGCACCTTTGATACTTGGACAGTTACCATCATCAATGATGAAGACTTCATCATCAGAACTCAGTTCGAGAAGTGGATGAACGGTATCAACAAACTGACCAACAACTCAGGTGCAACCAATCCCTCTTCCTATATGGTTGATGCTCACGTATCACAACTGGGCAGAGGTCAGGTTAAAGAAGCAACCACAAACAACGCAACCACTGCAGATCAAACTCCTCTGAGAACATATACCTTCAAGGATATTTTCCCAACGAATATTTCTCAGATTGATCTGTCATACGACACTGGCGACACCATCGAAGAATTTACAGTTGAGTTCCAAGTCAACTACTTCACGGTTGGTGGATCCCTTGAAGCAGCATCTGGTTCTGAGACAACCTCTGGTGATCAGAACGGCAACGTTGTTTCGTAATCTCCTGGTTTCGTGGCTTTCTAAATAGTAGAAAGCTACGGACCCTAACATATAATGGCAAAACTTTTTGGTTTCTCGATTGAGGACAACGAACCAAAATCTCCCACTGCGGTCTCCCCCGTTCCTCCTAATAATGAGGACGGGGTTGACCATTACTTGAGCAGTGGGTTTTTTGGCAGCTATGTAGATATTGAAGGCGTATATAGAACTGAGTTTGATTTAATCAAACGCTATCGTGAGATGGCACTGCACCCAGAAGTGGATAGTGCGATTGAAGATATTGTAAATGAGGCAATCGTTTCAGATACGAATGATTCTCCTGTAGAGATTGAACTTTCAAATCTGAATGCAAGCGACGGCATAAAGAAAAAAATCAGAAAAGAATTTAATCATATTCTTGATCTGTTAGATTTTGATAAGAAAGCACACGAAATCTACAGAAACTGGTATATTGATGGTAGATTATATTACCACAAGGTTATTGATTTAAAGAAACCCGAAGAAGGTATTCAAGAACTTAGATATATTGACGCAATGAAAATGCGTTTCGTTCGTCAGAATATTAATAAAGGAGAGGATAATCAAAGAAGACTGACAGGTATTGCAAATCAAGATCCTCTTGAATATGCATTTCCTCAAATTGAGGAGTACTTTATGTACACTCCAAAAGCAATGTATCCAGTGGGTAATCCAAGTGCTGCGAGTGGAACTAAAGGAATCAAGATGTCAAAAGATTCCATCGCTTACTGTACATCTGGTCTTGTAGATCGTACAAAAGGATCTACTCTTTCATATCTTCATAAGGCAATCAAAGCAGTCAATCAACTTAGAATGATTGAAGACTCATTGGTAATCTACAGATTATCAAGAGCACCAGAGCGTAGAATCTTCTATATTGATGTGGGTAATCTACCCAAAGTCAAGGCAGAACAATATCTGCGTGATGTTATGACGAGGTATCGTAACAAACTCGTCTATGATGCGAACACTGGAGAGATTCGTGATGATAAAAAATACATGGCAATGCTCGAAGACTTCTGGCTCCCCAGAAGAGAGGGTGGAAGAGGAACAGAAATCTCAACACTTCCAGGTGGACAAAACCTTGGAGAAATCACTGATATTGAGTACTTTAAGAAGAAACTGTTCCGTGCGCTTAATGTTCCCCCATCAAGAATGGATGGAGAAGGTGGGTTTAACTTGGGGAGATCTTCTGAGATCCTGAGAGACGAACTCAAGTTCACAAAGTTTGTTGGTCGTTTAAGAAAGAGATTCTCTAACATGTTCAATGACATGTTGAGAACACAGTTGCTTCTTAAGAATATTGTCACCCCTGAAGATTGGGAGATGATGAGTGAGCATATTCAATATGACTTTTTATATGATAATCACTTCTCTGAACTCAAAGATGCAGAGTTGATGACTGAAAGATTAAACCTTGTTCAAACAGCAGAACCCTACATCGGCAAGTATTATTCTCAGGATTATGTTCGCCGCAAGATTCTCCGTCAAACGGATGTGGAGATCATTGAACAGGATAAGTTAATCGAAGAAGAGATTGCTGCTGGTATTATTCCTGATCCATATGCACCTGTTGATCCCGAAACAGGTGAACCAATGGATCCCTCTGGCACAAATCTTGGAGATGTTCCAGTTGAACCAGAAATCGATGGATCTGCCACTGAAGCACCAGAGGGTGGAGAAATCTAATATATACTTTATAGTTTTATACAATAACGATGGACGAACTTCTAGATTTAATGATTAGTGATGAGTCACCATCACAGATTAGCGATGAGATTAAAAATGCACTTTTTGCAAAGGCATCCGCTAAGGTCGATGCTTTTAAACCAAAAGTAGAACTTGCTCACTTGGGTTTTGATGCACCCGAAGAGCAGGAACCAGAGGTAGACTCTGAAGAATAATAAATAACTAATAATGATTTTGTGGGCGTAATGTCAAGAGTAAGACTAATTCGTAATCCAGTTGTAGGAACTGGTTCATCAGAAGTTACCCTCGGTACTTCTGCAGGAACCGCAACGTCCGTTAATGGTGCAACTGTTTTGAGACTCGTCAACGTTTCTGGTGCGACCAGAAAGGTCACTGTTGTAGATAAAGCAACAGGCGGTATTGGTATTGGTTCTTTCAGTATGCCAAATAATACTACTGAAACAGTTGAAAAGTTAGCAGCAGATCTCATTTTTGCTAATGGTGCAGTTCTTGCGACCCAAGTAGGATTTACAAACTAAGAAAATGAAACTAATCAGAGAAGAAATCGAATCAGTAGATTTTATCGTTGAAGAAAAGAACGGTAAGAAGTCTCTGTATATCGAAGGAGTTTTCCTTCAAGGGGATATCAAAAACCGTAATGGTCGTATGTATCCTATGGAGACTCTTCGTCGCGAAGTTTCTCGTTATAACGAATCCAACGTTGTTCCTGGTAGAGCACTTGGCGAACTCGGTCACCCCGATGGTCCAACTGTAAACCTAGATCGCGTTTCCCATAAGATTGTTTCTCTGAAAGAAAGTGGTTCAAACTTTGTCGGTAAGGCAAAGATCTTGAGCACCCCAATGGGTAAAATTGCAGAGTCTCTGATTAAAGAGGGTGTAAAACTGGGCGTTTCTTCTCGTGGTATTGGTTCAATCAGAGCTGATAGACAGGGAACCAATATCGTAGGTGATGACTTCATGTTAGCAACTGCTGCTGACATCGTTGCTGACCCTTCTGCTCCCGATGCTTTTGTTGAAGGTATCATGGAAGGGAAGGAATGGGTGTGGGAAGGTGGTTTACTCCGCGAAAGAGCTGCTGCACAAACACAAAAAAGGATCAATACTTTAGTTGGTCAAAGACAACTGGACGAGCACAAACTGAGCTTGTTCCAAGACTTTTTAAATAGCATCTGATTGATCAGAGTGCTGAATATAACTAAAAAGTTTTATTTAATAAATAAATATAGATTTAAACAAAGGTAAATCGGAGAGTCTCAAATGTCTAGTGACAATAATTTACAGGAAATGGAAGCAGGCACTAAGCAATCCAAAACTGCTGTCAACTCTGGCGCTAAACCAGCAGAACCAATGGTAAAACCATCTGGTGCAGAAGTTGAGGACCTTGGCGGTCCAACTCCTGAAAACTACAAGCCAGACGATAACTCGGCGGCACTTAAAACTCCTAGTCTTAAGACTGTGAAGGATGCTGTTAATGCTAAGGCAGGTGCAGCAGAACCAATGAAGAAAATGAAGGAAGAAGAGGAGCTGGAGACAGAAGACACTATCGAAGAAGAAATCGTTGATGAAATCAACGACGAATCTGAAGAGTTTGTTGAAGAAGTTTCCGAAGATTCTGAAGAAGAGTATAGCATCGAAGAGGATGTTAATGCACTTCTGGGTGACGAAGAACTCTCCGAAGAATTCAAAGATAAGGCAAAACTTATTTTTGAATCTGCCCTTAAATCAAAAGTTGCAGAAATCAAAGAGCAACTGGAAGCTCAATACGAGGAAAAACTCATTGAGCAGGTTGCAGAAAATACTGCAGAACTCGCAGAGCGAGTAGATTCATATCTTGAGTATGTTGCAGAAGAGTGGTTCACTGAGAACCAACTCGTGATCGAGCAAGCACTCAAGACTGAGATGACCGAATCATTCCTTCAAGGTTTGAGAGGTCTTTTTGAAGATCATTATGTATCAATCCCTGAAGATAAATATGATGTGCTTGAGAGCATGGTAGAAAAACTTGATGACATGGAGACAAAACTCAACGAGCAGATCGATAAGAATATTACTTTAAACAAGCGTCTCTCGGAGTCGGTTGCTGAAGGTATCTTTGAACAAGTCTCTGCTGGTCTTGCACAGACCCAGAGAGAGAAGCTCGCTTCACTTGCCGAAAGTGTTGAGTTTGAAAGTGAAACAACATATCGTGAAAAGCTGGAAACCCTGAAAGAGTCATATTTCTCTTCTAAGGTTTCTGCTCCTGCTGGTAAAACCGAATCCCTTTCTGAGGGTGTAGACACTGCACATAGTGAGTCTTACTCACCTTCCATGTCGGCATACCTGAGAACCCTCGGTTCATTCAGCAAGTCCTGAATTTAACATTAAATCAAACGTAAACATTCCCCCAAAGGTAAAAGCAAATGTTCCAATCAGAGCATCTGCAGGAAAAGTGGGCACCTCTCCTCAACTATGAGGGTCTTGATGCAATCAAAGATTCGCACAGAAGAGCAGTAACCGCCGTCCTGCTGGAAAACCAAGAAAAGTTCCAAAGAGAGCAAAACGCTTTCGCTGAGTCAGGTTCATTCCTGACCGAAACTCCTACCAACGCTGTTGGTAATGGTGGTTTCACTGGCAGCTCTGCTGCTGCTGGTCCTACCGCTGGTTTCGACCCCGTTCTGATCTCCCTGATCAGACGCTCTATGCCTAACCTGGTCGCTTATGACCTGGCTGGCGTTCAACCAATGTCTGGTCCTACTGGACTCATCTTCGCGATGCGTTCGCGCTATGTCAATCAATCTGGCACCGAAGCATTCTTCGACGAAGCAGATACCGCATTCTCTGGTCAACCCCAGGGTCGCGACGACGCTAACGGTTTCTCTGACGTTACCGCAGGTCTGGGTACTACTTCACAGACTGGCACTAACCCCTCACTTCTGAATCCCGTAGGCACCGCTTCCTCGACCGCATATGATGTCGGTCAAGGTATGCGTACCGACTCTGCTGAAGCACTGGATGGCACAGGCAATGATGCCTTCAACCAGATGGCATTCAGCATCGAGAAGGTCACCGTAACCGCTAAGTCCAGAGCACTGAAGGCAGAGTACAGCCTTGAGCTTGCACAGGACCTGAAGGCAATCCACGGTCTGAACGCTGAAGCGGAACTCGCAAACATTCTCTCCACTGAGATTCTTGCTGAGATCAACCGCGAAGTCATCAGAACCATCTACAAGGTTGCTGAGCAAGGTGCTGTTTCTAACACCGCTACCGCTGGTGTATTTGACCTCGACGTTGACTCCAACGGTCGCTGGAGTGTTGAGAAGTTCAAGGGTCTCCTGTTCCAAATCGAGCGCGATGCAAACGCAATCGCACAAAGAACTCGTCGCGGAAAGGGCAACATCATCATGTGCTCTGCAGACGTTGCTTCTGCACTGACCATGGCTGGTGTTCTCGATTACAC
>JGI10211J34971_10000465_pt1 | contig 32810 bp, 26 predicted proteins | sample Etolagsediment_FD_34971 | JGI IMG/M metagenome (IMG submission 34971)
CTTGCCTGCCCGCCGCTCCGCCTCACGTCGGGAGACGCGGGGGCCTGCGACTGCTCTGAGCCGCCGGCAAAACGGGTTTGGACAGAAAAGTCCAGGTCGAAGTCGCCATCGTTTCCAACGGTCAGGGTTTCTGCCGAAGTACATCCTTCTATTACATTCACATCAAAACTGTTCGGACTGACCCAGATGCCCCCCGGAAAAGCAATCGTCAAAGTTGCCCCTCGGGTCTGTTCCTCCTCGTTAGTAATGTCAAGAAACGTTAGTGTATCGTTATAAACTCCTTCCGGCAGTGAATTTGCCTCTGATGTGAGACTGACGGAAACCATCGTGGATTCATCGGGCTCCAATTGTCCCCACCACTGGTTGAAATCCAGCCAGTCTGCTGCTTCGTCAACACCCCAATAAAGCGAGTTTGGCCCGATGTTCTTCAATTGATAATCTTTTGAAGATGGTGTGAACGGCCCGCCCGGCAAGCCGGATGGCTCAAAGTCTTCGACAGGAGTGATTTCCAGGTTGGTCGCTACAGTACCGCCGGCAAAACACGCGGCCATAACAATTACCAACACAAAAACAGCCCGCTTTTTCATCTCTTTTCCCTTCCATTGGGCGTAACGTATTTACGATGCCCCTTGTCTGCCCCCCCTTCTTGCTTTCGCAAGAAAGCAGGGGGCTGGTCCTTGAAAGGGGCCGGCATGAATGCCGTGCAGACACAAATTATGACGGCAAACAGAAGATATTATGATAATCTTTTGAGCCCACCTCCATAACCTAACATTACTACAATTTTAATAAAAAAGTGGCCGATTTTGCAAGAGGTTTCTTGGTGGTTCGATAATTTCTGCCATAAAACGGCTCAGGCAGGCACAGGGGTAACTTAAAAGGCAAAAGAGAGAGAAAAATTCGGCGAGGATTATGCGGATTTGTGGCTCGTTAAAGGCGTCTTGAAAATTGAGCGAAAATCATTTGACAAAGCAGATTTTGAGATTAGCATAAATCTTTAGTTCGGCAGTCGCGAATATACCCAGCGGCTTCGAATATCAGAGAAAATTCGTAATCTGTAAACCGGTAAATGCCTGGGTGTGAAGGGAAATTTTTTGTAGATGGACATCTTATTCTTTATCGCGGTAGCCATCATTTTTGGTTTTATCGGAGGCAAGCTTGTCCATCAACTCAGGCTGCCCGGTGTTGTTGGTTATTTGCTTGCCGGTCTTGTTATGGGGCCGTCATTTCTGAATATTTTTAGTCCTTCTTTATTAGTTCAGCTAAACATATTCACCAGTCTCGCCTTGTCCCTGGTGGCATTTATGATTGGCAGCCAGATGAAGCTAAGTACCCTGAAGGAAATGGGCAAAGGTATCGGAGTTATTACTCTTTTAGAATCATTTGGCGCTTTTCTGGTTGTAGCAGCAGGCGTGTATCTTTTGACACGGAAATTATATTTGGCTCTAATTTTCGGCGCTATAGCGCCGGCCTCCGCGCCCGCAGGTACAGTGGCAGTATTGCAGGAATGCAAGGCGAAAGGGCGCTTGACAAATGCTCTTTACGCAGTTGTGGGCCTGGATGACGGATTAGCCATCATAATATTTGCGTTTGCCCTTGCCTTGGCGAAGCTGTTTTTTGCGGGCGGCACGACGTCAATTGTCTCTGTTTGCGGCGGGGCCGCTTATGAAATATTCGGCTCAATCGTCCTTGGGGCTGTTGTGGGAGTCATCACCGGGTATTCTGCCGGAAAGTTGGGCACGGAAAACGGCGTATTAGCCGTGGCTCTGGGAGGAATTCTGGTATGTACGGGCATAGCAAATTATTTGGGTTTCTCGCTCATCCTGGCAAATTTAAGTTTGGGAATGGCCTTTGTTAACTTATTTTCGGTGGCGAATCGAAAAGCGTATCAGGCAATCGAATTTATTTCTTTGCCCATATACATAATCTTTTTTTTCATAGCCGGCGCGAGTCTGCGAATCAAACTTTTACCAAGTATGGGATTTCTTGGATTGGTATATGTAGTATGCAGAACGGCAGGTAAAGTAAGCGGTGCTTTTTTAGGCGCCACACTATCGAAACAAGGTGCGATTATTCGCAAGTATTTAGGTTTAGGAATTCTTTCTCAGGCCGGCGTTGCGATAGGACTCGCCGTTCTTACGGCAGGGGAATTTGAATCCTTAGGAAAGGCGGGGCAGACTTTAGCCGTGGCTGTGGTGAATATTATTGCAGCCAGCACAATTCTCTTTGAAATAATTGGGCCGATTGGGACGAAATTTGCCATTTCCAGAGCAGGGGAAACAGGCGTTAATATTACAGAGGACGACCTTATCAAAACTTACAAGGTTTCCGATGTGATGGATACGAAGGTACCGGTTATTTTGCCTGGGTTGTCTCTGAACGAGGTTATCAAAGTAGTCAGCGATACCGACAGTTTTTACTATTCTGTTGTTGACAAAGACAAAAAGCTGATAGGCGTCGTAACCCTGGATGGTATCCGAAAAACTTTTGCAACGCAGGAATTAAACGACTGGCTGGTGGCGCTTGACATTGCTGAGCCGGTTATTGCCAAAGTGGTCCCCGATATGGCCTTGTCGGAGGCATTTGAGAAGGCGAAACGGCTTGATATAGAGCACCTTCCGGTTGTAGCTTCAGGTGAAAATGATAAATTTGTCGGCATTTTGGATTGTCGTGCCGTTCGCCGCTCTCTCAGTGCCGAGGTGTTGGAACGACAGCGAAAACGCCGATAACATACTCAGGGTCCTCGTTTTGCGAAAAAATGGCGAAAACGGCCCCCCCCCTTGTCTGCTGTCGCCTGCCCCCGCGTCTCCCGACGCGAGGCGGGGCGGCGGGCAGACAGCAAAGGGGGTGCAATCTGCGCAGATTTAGAAGATGGGATTGCTATGGGTCATTCACTTGTTAATGCGAGCAGCGGGACTTACGGTCATCTGAATTTGGTCTTGTTGTTCGGGCTGGTTATTCTCGGTGGTACGTTTGGGGCACGTCTTTTCCAAAAGCTTCATATTCCGCAGGTCGTCGGCTGCATTGTTGTTGGCATACTTCTGGGCGATTGTTTTAATTTGATAACTCCCGAAATCATTGAGTCTCTCGAGCCTTTTACGATGTTCGCACTGGGTGTCATAGGGTTTATGATTGGGGCTGAGCTTCGGGGAGATGTCTTTAAGAAATACGGGAAGCAGTTTTTCATCATTCTTTTTTCACAGGGAATGGGGGCTTTTCTGCTGGTGGCCGTTGGTAGCTCACTGGTGGCGTGGTTTGTAATGCATAATCTGTACGCCTCGATTGCGATAGGGCTTGTGCTCGGCGCTATTGCTTCTGCTACGGCACCGGCGGCGACAGTAAACGTTTTATGGGAGTATAAGACAAGAGGCCCTTTGACAGCGGTGGTGCTGGCTATTGTGGCGCTCGATGATGCCTTGGCGCTGCTGCTTTACCGCGGAGCAGCTACAGGGGCGAAGGCGCTCATGGGCACAGGCCACGATTCTGTTGTCGCTACTACGCTTACACTGTTGGGCGAAATCGTTGGAGCAATAGTGTTGGGGTTCTTAGCTGGTGTGCTGCTTTATTATCTCTTAAAGTTTGTCAGAGCTGAGGATAAAATCCTGGAATTTACATTAGCTTCGCTTTTGGTTGTTGTTGGCATCTCAATGATACCGAAAATTGACCCGATTCTGCCTGCTATGACTCTGGGCATAACAATTGCCAACTTAATGCCGCGCCAGAGCAAAGGCACTTTTAAGCTTGTCGAGAAGTTTTCTCCGCCGATTTATATTTCGTTTTTTGTGCTTGCAGGGGCGCATATGGAGTTTAGCAGAACGGCTGGGTGGATAGTTGTTATGATAGTGGTATTTACGCTCTGCAGGGCGGCGGGCAAGATTCTCGGCTCCTGGTTTGGAGCCAGATATTCCGGAATGCCGGCTGCCGTTCGAAAATATCTTGGAATCTGTCTGCTGCCGCAGGCCGGCGTGGCCATCGGCCTTGCTATTTTGGCCGGCCAACAATTTAACGCAGAGCTCGGTCGTACCATTATTATGGTCGTTATGACAGCAACATTTTTGATGGAGATAATTGGGCCGATGTTGGTTAAAGTGGGCGTTAAAAAGGCCGGCGAAGTAGGGATGAATGTTACCGAAGAAGACCTGATAAAGACATATGCAGTTAAGGATGTTATGGACACCAAGCCGACAAGTATTGCGCAGGATTTGCCGCTGCATCAGATTCTTGAGGTGTTCAGCACTTCTGAGAGTGTGTATTATCCGGTTATTGATGGTCAATCTCGGATTATAGGGATAATTACTATCGCCGACATCAAAGAAATGTTTGCCAATCAGGACGTTGCCGGCTGGCTGCTGGCCTGTGATGTGGCTGAGCCGGTGCTGGACAAGACAACGCCGAACAAACCGCTTGAAGAGGCAATGGAGCGGATGAGGCAATACGATTTGCAAAATATGCCCGTGGTGGCCGGCAGCGAGAATGATGAGCTTGTCGGCGTTTTGGACTATTCGAAGACGCTTCGCAAAGTAAGTACCGAGGTCCTGCACAGACGTAAGGCAGCCGACGAAATGGCCTCGGCGACGGGTTAAAGGAAACGTAAAACATAAAACCAAAAATGCAAAGCCATAGCGTAAAATTCAAAAGTTTTTAATTCTCAATCATGGTCTTTAAGTTTATTATGGTGGGACCTTGAAGCAGTTTTCTTTTCCGAAAAGTAAGAGACTCGTCAGTAACAAACAGTTTCGGGCCGTTTTAGCTCGTAATCTGCGCGTTAGCAATGGCTTGCTCACGCTCTATGTGGCTGAAAATGAATGTGGGTATCCGCGATTGGGTATTTCTGTCGGCAAATCCTGCGGTAACGCGGTTGTGCGTAATCGATTAAAAAGACTGTTGAGAGAGGCCTTTCGGCAAAGCCGGAACCGCGTTCCGGAGGGCTTTGATTATTTGCTGATGATTTCGCCTCAATGGATGGAAAAATTAAATGAGGCGGCACCCAGGGAAGCCGTAAGGCGGCTGACATTTGAGCAGGTAAAGAACGCGTTTGAGACTTTGGTGGATGCTGCGGTTAAGAAAATCGGATACAAAATAAAGAGCAATAATCAATTTTCAGGGTAAGCTTTGGGCCAAAAAAGCAAATTAATGGCAATAGGTACGGCTGCAAAAAAAGCTGGCATTTCCCGGCAATCTTTGCAATATTATCTAATGGTTGGTTTGCTTGAGCCCACGGAAATTACGCCGGCCAGAAGACGGTTATTTGACGAAAAGAGCGTTAAACGAATTAAACTGATAAAGAAACTTAGTGACAGCGGCTATCCACTGCGTGCCATAAGAGAATTGTTTCTGGAGGGTCGAACTAATTTGAAAGGAAGTGAAAGGTGAGTGATTACGAAACTGCTCAGCGGCGGCGCGATATTATTGTAGGCATTTTTGTGGTAGCAGCTGTTTGCTCGCTCTTGTGGCTCATATTCAAGTTCGGTGAATTGCCAACAGTTGTCAGCAAAATCGGGTCTTTCAGGGTATTCGTTCAGTTCCAGACAGTATCAGGGGTGCAGAAAGACACGTCCGTTAACTTTTGTGGCTATCAAATCGGCAGGGTAACGCACGTTATGGCTCCACAGATGCTGAAAGATTTGAGTACCGGTTTAGTATATCATCAAACCAAGGCCGTTCTTCGTATCGATAAGAAATACAAAAATATACCCTCTAATGTTAAGGTGAAACTGATGAGGCGGGGGCTGGGTAGCAGCTTTATCGAACTTACCGTTGACCCTATTTCTTTGCCGGCGCCCCCGCGTGACCCGAATCGACCCGAAACGGCGTTTTTGATTGAAGGAATGCTGCTGCAGGGTTCAACCGGTGTGACCAGTGAGTTCTTCCCGGCAGAGAGTCAGAAAAAATTGGACGAGTTGGTTGATGGTCTGAGCCGGCTTATTAAAAATGCCAACGATGTTCTTGGCGACCCTAACAATAAAGAAAATCTCAAGATAACCTTAGCCGGTCTGTCGGAGGCGACAAAGCAGGCTGACCAGACGCTAAAGCAATTTCAAGAACTTGCTGCTGCCACTACTACAACTCTGAAAAATGCCGATGCCAAAACAACAAAGCTTGTTACTGCTATGGTCGATACGAGTCAGGAATTAAGTAAAGCCATATCACAGTTACGGGTGATTTTAGGCAAGACAGACCATGGCCAGGGCACCGCCGCCAAGATTCTAAACGACGGACGATTGTACGAAAAGATGCTTGAGAATACGCAGCAGTTGCGAAAGATGATAAAAGAGATAGAGACATTCGCGGCCGAATCTCGTAAGAAGGGCTTGAAAATCAAGTTAAAATAATCGTCCCTGAAAAAACCAGCCAAAATCGATTTCGAGTAAGTTCCGCACTAACCGGCATTCATTTTTGCTATAGTCTATCACCGCTTCAATAACTGAACGGTGTAAACTCCGTGGCAGCTTTCGCCGGCCCATTATTGGCAGGAATCTTAAATCATTTTTCAGCGACAACTAACTACTGCTCTGTCACGCGTGACTTAAAGAGTTCTCAATTGAGTAGAGACGAAGTACTACACTCCCCCTTACCTGCCGCCCTCTCAGCGGTGTTTCTTCAGATGGACCTGAATTACCGTAATGTCCGCCGGCGTGATACCGCCTATTCGGCCCGCCTGACCGAGTGTGCCCGGCCTAAAGGCGGACAGCTTCTCCCTCGCCTCAGCCCGAAGATGCACTATCTTGTTATAGTCTAAATCCTCCGGAATCTTCTTGTTCTCCAGTGCTCGAAAACCAGCCACAAGTCGCTCCTGTTTGGCCAAATAACCCTCGTATTTGGCGTCAACAATCACTGCCTGCAATACATCTTTATCAAAGCCCATATTTTTTATGTCAGAACTCTCAGTCAGCTCTTCGCCGACTCTGCTTTTGGGCCGGCGCAGTTGTTCCCACAAACCCAGGCCCCCTCTGCGTGTATTTTGCAGATAGCTCTTCAGTTTATCGATGCCTTCGAGTTTTTTCCGGAATCCTGCCCATCGCCCCTTATCCACAAGCCCGACCGATTTGCCGATTGGCGTCAATCTTCTATCTGCATTATCGGCCCGCAGTGACAAACGATATTCAGCCCGCGACGTAAACATCCGATACGGCTCGTCGATGCCCTTCGTTAACAAATCATCTATCAGTACCCCGATATACGCCTGGTCTCTGCCGAGAGCAATCGGTTCTTCCTGCTGAACCTTTCTGGCTGCGTTTATACCGGCAATAATTCCTTGTCCGGCCGCCTCTTCATACCCGCTGGTCCCGTTAATCTGCCCCGCCAGAAATAGTCCTGAAATCTTTTTGGTCTCCAAACTGCTCTTAAGCTGAATCGGCGGACAATAATCATACTCAATCGCATATGCGTAATAAATAATACGGGCGTTCTCCGTGCCCGGCAGCAGTTTTAGCATCTGCTCCTGAACATCCTTCGGCATACAGGTAAAAATACCATTGCAGTAAATCGTTTTTATACTTTCTTCTTCCGGCTCCAAAAAAATGCGGTGCTGCTTCTTGTCCGCAAATCTGACGACCTTGTCCTCAATACTCGGACAATAACGCGGAACGGCACCCGCTATCCGACCCGATGAAAGCGGAGCACGATGTAGATTGTCCCGAAGCAGCTTGTGTATCTCTTCATTGGTATATGTAATCCAGCACGGCACCTGAGGCCTGTCTATCTTCTCAGTCATAAATGAAAACGGTACCGGCGGCTCATCGCCGGGCTGTATCTCCAATTTGTCCAAATCGCACGTCTTCGCGTCCAGCCTCGGCGTCGTATCGGTCGCCATCCTCCCAAGTTGCAGCCCTATTTGTCTCAAGCTCTGTGAAAGCTCGGCGCTGGGCGGCTCATCGAGTCTGCCGCCGGCCCACTTTTCGCCACCAATCCATATCATCCCGCCAAGAAATGTCCCCGGCGTCACAACAACCGTTTGCGCACGGTACACCGACCCGTCCTTGCAAACAACCGCTCGCACTTTGTTGTCTTTGGTTTTTATCTCCGTCGCTAACGCATCGATGATGGTCAAATTAGCGGCCTGCTCAAGCGCCCGCTGCATATACTCGGCATATTTCTGCCTGTCGGCCTGTGCCCGCGGTGACTGCACAGCAGGCCCCTTCGAACGATTCAGCAGGCGAAATTGAATCCCCGTCGCATCTATCGCCAAGCCCATCAGACCCCCCAGTGCATCAACCTCACGCACAATCTGTCCTTTTGCAAGTCCGCCAATAGCCGGATTGCAGCTCATCTTTGCTATCGTGTCTTTGCGTATGGTTATAAGGCAGGTTCTTACGCCGATTTTCGCAGCAGCGTAAGCAGTTTCGACGCCGGCGTGACCTCCTCCTATTACAACGCAATCAAACTCGTTTGTTTTCTTTCCGTTAGACATATTTAGTCAGTATAGCTTTTTGAACTTCCTAATCAAGTCTTGACAATTGATGTTATTTCCCTAATACTATAGGTGGTTTATATTGCAGAACCGATAAGTTCGGGCTCTTATACAAAACCATATAAGCAATTGTTGGGCGGCGTCTCCGGGAGTTCTTAGTTCGCATGGCCAAAGATGATTTTGAATTTCGTATTGACGCTAAAATTACTCGCGTCACGGATGAGGAAATTCTCGACTCGCTTCATACCTTCGCGAAGCGGCGTAACTTCCGACCCTTCACCACAAGGGATTACAATCGATGGTAAGACAAAGTCTGCCACTCTTGGACAGTCTCGGAGCGATTGGGGAGTTGGCGACGCGCCCTCGCACTGATTGCAATCGAGACTGGCGTGAACTCCCGTAGATATTCGCCTCGAGAACTGATTGACAACTTGCCGGACGCGAGCAACGGCGGCGCACGCTGGTTAACTCTGCGTTATGTGCTTTGAGAGATTAAAAGCCGGATGCTCGATATTAGATGATATGACAAATTACTTGATTTATAGAGACTTATATGGTATCTTTAATTGCAGAGGTGAGCAAAAATGGACAAAAGAACCTTAGAAATAACTTCCATACACGATAAAGATGGCCATAATTACTGGGCAAAAAAGTCTTATATTAAAAGACTCGAGGCATTAGAAAAATTAAGGAGAATTATATTCGATTATGATGCTTCTGCCGAAAGACTTCAAAGAACTTTTGCAATTACTCAACTCAAAAAAGGTTGAGTATTTAGTGGTCGGGGGCTATGCCGTCGCTCTCTACGGATATCCTCGGGCTACCGGAGATATGGATATCTGGATTGCCATCTCTAAAGATAATGCCCATAAAACTGTTGAGGCCTTAAAGGAATTTGGTTTTAATACCCCCCGGTTAAAAAAAGAATTGTTCTTCGAAAAAGAAAAAAATATAAGGATGGGAAATCCTCCGCTACGCATAGAAATTCTAACATCTATAGATGGCGTTGAGTTCACCGAATGTTACAGGAACAAAAATACTGTAACCATAGATGATATAGGCATAAATTTTATATCCCTCGAAGATTTAAAGAAAAATAAAAAAGCCAGTGGCAGATATCAGGATTTAGCTGACATTGAAAATTTAGAAATATAAAATATTTTCTAACAACTACATCCTTCCATTTATGGTTGACCTTTCTCCGTCAATGCCACTGCCGAGGCGATTGCAAAATTAGCCGTGTGTGTAATGCTCACGCTTATATGTTTAATCCCAAGCCGCTCAGCAATCTTGTTGACCTCCCCGCACAGATTTACCTCAGGCTGGCCCGCTTTATTGTTTACTATCTCTACATCCGTCCAGGCAATTTTACCACGCCAACCCGTCCCCACCAGTTTAAGGACCGCCTCTTTTGCCGCGAACCGCCCGGCTAATTTCTCTATTCTGTCCTTATTCGCCTCGGCATAGGCCTGTTCGGCGGTGGTAAAGACCCTGTTAATGAACCGCTCACCGTGCTCTTCTACCATCTTCTCTATTCGCGGACAATCTACAAGGTCTATACCATGGGCCACAATTTCCATCTCTCAATCCTACCTGCACTGTCATTCCCGCACCTGCTTTCGCAGGTGTAAACTTGTCCCCGCGGAAGCGGGGAGCGGGAACCTGCTTTTTCACATGATATTACTTCTGCCCTTCCCTGTTGCTCATTCGGTAAATTTTTTTCAGGCAGAAATCTACAAATTCGTCCTTTTCGTCAAGTACCGCTTGCTGCAGAAGTTCGGCCTCAATTTCGGTTGCGGCTTTTTCCCTGCGGTCGGCAATAATTTTCTTCCCTACTTGTTTTTGCACCTCCTCAAGCGGCTTAAAACCTTTCGGCCTTTTCCCTTCCAGCTTCATTATGAAAATATGCTCTCCCGCCTCGGTTTTAATCGGCCCTGTAATCTGACCCGGCTTTATTTTTTCAGCTTCAACCACAAGGATATCGTAGGGCTTTTCCAGATTCTCCGGTCGCACCCCGCCGCTATGGTCGATGAACGAGACCCCGGAATATCCCTCCGCCAACCTGCTAAAATCTTCACCCGCCCAAATTCGTCCCATCAATTCATCAGCCAGCTTTTGCGCCCGTTGCTGCCGGTTCTGATTCGGGTCAGTAAGTTCCAATGCGGCGACTTTAATATCAATCAGCCGAAATTTTATCACTGCCGGCTGAGCAAATTCGTTTTTCACCTCATTGTAGCACTCCAGCAGCTCACTATAAGTAATAGACTTGTTATCAGGGACTTCCGACGCCATATACGATTGATTGAGAATCACCATCTTCAGATATCCCTTATAGCTCTGCCGGTTCATTCCCTTTTCTTTAAGCGCCTCGTTGGCTTTGGCGTCATCACCCCCGAAGCCGGCAAAAAACCTCTCCACTTCCGCCTCCGCCAACTCTTCCAAAGCTTCGCCAACACCCTCACCGGCTTGCTTTTTGGCCTTGTTGTACAGCAAAATGTTCAGTACTCTGACTGTAATAATCTGCTCAATCTGAGCCCGGGCTTGCTCTTTGAACTGCTCAAAAGTGCTGCTTTGGGCAACCTGCTTGAAATCCGGCGCCAACGACAAAACCATTTCGTCGGCGGTTATAGTTTCGTTACCCACCGACAGGACAAACCCGCCTGAGCATTCCGGAAAGCCGTCTCTCTGCGGGAAGGGGATATTTGCTAATTCTTCTTCGGTGAACCTCGGCTTCTTACCGCTACCACAACCATCTATTAATAAGAGCATCGACAAAAATAAAAAAGCCCACTTATGCACAGCTAAATCTCCAATTTATCAAATCAAAACTGGTTTTTGCCGCCTTCCACAACACCGGCAAAACGCAATTCAAACCGGTAGCCTGTCGGCCAACACACGAACATATATCATATCTTCCTTGTAAGCAGAAACGACACCTCTATGACACCATCACCACGCTTAATTGTCATCACAACCTTCTTTTTATCACCTGACATTAGCAGCCGCCTAAGCTTCCACATATCATATTCACTTGCCTCTTTATTCCCCACCTTGAGGATGATATCATTGGCCCTGATCCCCGCCTTATGTGCGGGGCTGTCCTCATCAACCGAATAGACGACGGTCTTTCCTGAAATCCGAAGAAGATGCAAGCCGCTCATATCGGTTTCATCAACCTTGTCGAACTCTTTGCCTTTCTTGAAATAAACCTTAGAATTAGGAAAGTCGAAGGTGACTATATGACGAGACAAGAATGGTAGCCCCAGAGTGGAGAGATAGCCCTCGCCGAAAATAAGGTCTTGGTACTCAATCGGTCCAATAGAAAGCTTGTTTATCCGAGCCACCCTCTGGCGGGTAGTGCCGGCGGCTGTCACGAACAACGTTTCCGAGATTTTCATTCGTTTTTCTGACAAAATGTAGTCAAATGCCTTGCCTTGCAGAACTCCCGAGGAGTTGCAACCAGTATCAACCCAAAAATCAACCTTTGTGTCGCCGCATATACTTCCTGTAATTTGGGGGATACCAAGAGGATTATACTTGATTATTAACTCCGTGCCCCAGTCAGGATTTTGCGTCTTTGTCGGCTGAAGGAATAATAACTTACTCTTATCAAAGTCCATTTGGATAACATACTTCTTTAAGAAATTCATTCCGACGAACCCGCTGATTTTTTTGCCAACAACCAAACTGGGCATTTTGAGGTCAACGCAAACTACTTCGCGAGAGTCTTTGAGATTGAAAGGACCAAGGAAGGCTTTGGGAGCAGCAAAGGATTCGCTTTTCACTGGACCTCCTACTGTGAGTCCTTTTCCTGTCCGTATTGCTTTTCCCAATTGGGGTTTGAATGAAATGTCGAACCCTGTATGGGAAGTTCCCGTGTCGAACAAAAACAAATATTCCTTATTCTTGAACCGAACGGGAAGAAGTATCGAATCTCCACCTTCAGTAATCTCAAATTCAGCCAAAACCTTTTGCTGTGTGCGTCCGGCTGGACTTTTTTCAGTCTCTGCCGCATAGCAGTGAGCCAGCAGCAAAACGCAAAAAGATGAAACCAATACTGCTTTCGGCAACATATAACTCTTTTCTTCAGACATCCCGAATGGGCCCTTAGAACCTTCGACTCTTTTCCGCTCTTATTATATGCCGTCCTACGAAGCTGTGCTAAAGGTTTTTCGCAAAATGTTTATAAGCGTTCTCGGCTCGAAGTAATTCTTTGGCAAGCGCAAATACGCAGTCTTCGGGTTCGCAATCCTGACATCGCCCGAAACTTTTGCAAATAAGGAATCGGCTTTGCCCTCTGCGTCTTTTGCAAAAGAGAATACCAAATCGCGGCCGGAAGTAATGATGCTTTTCACGCCGAGCTTACTCGCTGCAATCCTCAACTCGCCCAATTCCAGCAGCAGTTTGACCTCATCCGGCACCGGCCCGTATATATCAGCCAGCTCGCTTTCGACCTGTTTCAAATCGTCGGCGGTTCTCGCAACAGCAATTTTGCGATAAACATCCATCCGGCCCCTGTCAAGAGGTATGTAATTTTTGGGTATGCAGGTGGTAAATCCTAAATCCAGAACAGCGGTCGGGAACGCTTCCACCGGCTCATTCTTTAATCTTTTAACGGCATCGGCCAGCAGCCCGCAATACATCTGATAGCCCACGAGCTGAATATGACCCGACTGTTCAGACCCTAATATATTACCCGCTCCGCGAATCTCAAGGTCCCGCAGAGCAATTCTAAAACCAGCCCCCAAATGCGAATACTCCTCAATCGCCTTTAAGCGTCTGGCCGCCACAGGCGTAATCGGCCTTGAACTCGGCAGCAGCATATACGCATACGCACGATGCTTGTACCTGCCGACTCTGCCGCGAAGCTGATGCATCTCCGCCAGACCGAACCTGTCCGCGTCGTCTATAAAAATCGTATTCGCATTCGGGATGTCCAGCCCCGATTCGATAATCGTCGTGCATACAAGTACGTCAATTTCGCCCATCACAAAATCGACCATCGTGCTCTCGAGTTCGCTCTTGGCCATCTGCCCGTGTGCGATGGAAACCTTTGCGTCACTAACCAGCTTTTGAATCTCCCAGGCCTTTTTCTCAATCGTCCTTACCCTGTTGTGCACAAAAAATACCTGTCCCTGACGGTTCAATTCGCGAATTATACCTTTTCTTACAAGCTCTTTGCTGTAGGCAGTCACCGTTGTTACTATACTTCGCCTGTCCAGCGGCGGCGTAGCCAGCGAGCTTATGTCACGAAGGCCAAGCAGCGACATATTCAGCGTTCGCGGAATCGGCGTAGCCGTCATCGTAAGAACGTCAACGTTGACACGCAATCTCTTGAGTCTCTCTTTGTGTTCAACCCCGAACCGCTGCTCCTCATCAATGATTAAAAGCCCCAAATCTTTAAAGCCCACATCTCCACTCAAAAGCCGGTGCGTACCAATGAGTATATCAACCCTGCCTGCCTTGGTTCGGGCAACTATGTCTTTCGCCTGCTTTGACGTCTTGAAGCGATTTAGCACCTCGATGCAGACCGGGAAATCAGCAAACCGCTCGGTGAAAGTCCTGCCGTGCTGAACACACAATACCGTCGTCGGCGCCAACATAGCCACCTGTTTCCCGTTCTCTACCGCCTTGAACACCGCCCGCATTGCAAGTTCGGTTTTCCCGTAGCCGACGTCGCCACAAAGCAGTCTATCCATCGCCACGTTCTCCTGCATATCCGCCTTGATTTGCTCTGCGGCTGTAGTCTGGTCCGGCGTCTCCTGATAAGGGAAAGATTCCTCGAACTCTGCCTGCCAGTCCGAATCGGCCTCGAACTCAATCCCGCCTGTTGCTTGACGCCTCGCCTGAACCTCAAGCAGCTCATTGGCAAGGTCTCGAACCGACCGGGCGACTCTTTCTTTCTGCCTCTGCCATCTTTTTGAGCCGATTTTGCTCAGCTTCGGTCGCTTCGGACTCGTCCCTATGAACTTTTGCACCAATGCAATATTCCGCACCGAAACGTGGATTTTCACGCCGTCGGCATACTCAATCGTCAGATACTCGCTCGTCCCGCCTTCCTCTTGTATCGTTTTCACACTCAGAAACTTCCCGATGCCGTACGAAGCGTGGACGACATAGTCACCCGCCTGCAAATCGCTGAGCGTATCCACCGGTGACGCCGCCCACATCGGCCGCCATCTTCTCCTAAGAGCATATTGGCCGAACAGCTCGTGGTGACTTATGACAATCGTATCCAGCGAATTTATAACAAAGCCCTGATGAACAAATCCCTGCACCAGCTTAAAATTCGCCGGCACTGCTTTCCCGCCCTCTTTGATAATCTCAGTTACCCGCTTGATTTCCGCTGAAGCTTCGCAGTAAAGATAAACCTTTTTCCCCTGCTTTACCTCCTGGACTAATTGCTCCAAAGCTGCTTTATGCCCCGCCCATAAAGAAGTTGCCTTGTGCTGAAATTGCTGCACGCTTCTGACATCGACCTTAAGAAAATCATCTTCAGCCGAGGTTGCAAACCTGCATATTCGTAGTTGAGCAAATCCGGCCATCGCATCGTAAATATCTGCCCAGTTGTAAAGCCGTTCAGGGTTTTCGACGCGCTCTATGAATACCTTCGCAACTTCCTCAATGTCACTCGGCTCTTCAAAAATTATTATGCAATCTTTCGGCAGGATATTTATGAAAAGCTCTCTCTCTTCTTCAACGCCCCCACATACCGCCGAAATAACCGCGACCTTTTCCACCTGTTGACCCGACCTTTGCGTGTCCAGATTGATTTCGCGGATACTCTCTATAGTGTCGCCAAAAAACTCGACCCTCACCGCTTCGCCACCTTCCTGAAACGAACCCGTGCCTTCGCCGCGGGAGAATGTTTTTTCGCTAACCAGTGGCGCATAGATATCGACAATCCCGCCGCGGCGGGCAAATTGACCCGGCAAGTCAATCCTCTCGACACGCTCAAAGCCGCCATCAACCAGCCAGCCAACGACTTTCTCCGGTGAAAGTTCGCTGCCAACCTGCAATCCAAGACTACTCGCCTCCAGCGCTTCCGGCTTTGGTATCGGCTGACAAAGCGCCTGCACTGATGTGGGAATAATGAAATTATCCTCGCCTGAACGAGAGACGAGAGACGAGAGACGAGAGACGAGCTTAAGCCTCTCCGCCCGAATTTCATCAGTGGCATCAGCTAAATCTTCTGCGCCTTCCCAGGCGGGTAAGCAATCGATTTTTTGCCCCCCGAAGGTGTGCAAATCGTCGGCTGCACTGTCGGCATCGTCAATATGCGGACAGATGTATAAAATTGGCCGACCGAGTTCTTTTGATACGTGTGCGGCCAGCAGGCGCGCAAACGACCCCCACGTCCCCGCGACCTTTACCACCCCCTCACCACGGGCGGCCTTCAGCCGGGAGATTATCTCGGAAACCGTCTTTTCCCAACCAAGCTCCATAAAACTGCATAAAAAAGCTAACGGTCAGCGAAACGGAGATTAGGCAGACCTATTATACCAATTTGATTTATTCACTGCGCCGGTGGTTGTCATTGCGAGGCCTGCGAAGCAGGCCGTGGCAATCTCAAAACAGCAAACGGTCAGTTTGAGTAAATTAAAAGTTCTTAATATAATCTTTAAGGGTTTTTGATACGCCTTTGCCGTCAAAACAGAACACGTAAAATAACCGCCATTTCCCATTCCCGCAAGCAATTTATCACCCCGCACACCAGCCCCCAAAGAATGTCGCTTACGCTTGACAATTTCCCACACTCTTAGTATCATTCCGCTTTCTGTAGTCTTTGAAAGCTTTATAAGCGAACTTTGAAGAAAGTATTAGCACAAGAGCTAAGAAAGGATTTCCGGTACATAACTATGGAAATTAAGCCGTTCAAGGCATTTAGGTTTGATTCTAATGTAGTGGCAGATGTTGGCAACTGCATCGCTCCTCCCTACGACGTTATCAGCCCCGCCCAGCAGCAGAAGCTCTATGAAAAGAGCGAGTATAATATCGTGCGGATAATAAAGGGGGAAACAACTGCTTCTGACAACGCTGACAATAACCAGTACACCAGGGCCGCCGACTATCTTGATAAATGGGTAAAAAAGGGTGTCTTAAAGCAGGACCAGGACGAAACTATCTACGCATACGTGCAGAACTTTGAACTGGCCGGCCGCAACCTTCAACGCAGCAGCTTCATTGCTTTAGCCAGACTCGAAGAATTCGGCAAAGCCGTCAGACCGCACGAAGAAACTCTCGAAGGGCCGAAAATAGACCGGCTCAATCTTAAAAGGGCAACCGTCGCAAAGTTCGGCCTCGTTTTTATGCTCTACGAAGATGAGCAAAACATCGCAGACAAAATCATTGAAAAGGCCTCCAGGCAAGAACCGCTCATCGACTGTGCCGACGAACAACAAGTTCGGCACCGGCTGTTCGCAATAACCGCCAAAGACGATAGCGATGCAATCGCGAAAATAATGCTCGATAAAAACTGTATCATAGCCGATGGCCATCATCGCTATGAGACGGCCCTGAACTACTACAAAGAAACCGCCAACCCTGCTGCCGCTTATCAAATGACCTCTTTCGTCAATATCCGCCAGGACGGATTAACCATCCTCGCCACCCATCGTCTTGTCGGTAATCTCCAAAACTTTCGTCTCGAAAATTTAATCACTGCCATGAGAGAAAACTTCGAGATTACCGAATATCCCCTTGATTCGCCCCGGGCCAAAGCCGACGCGAAGCAAAAGGTCTTTGCCCGGATGAAAACCGGGCACGACAGCGATAAAAACGCATTCGGAATCTACAGCAGCGGCGTCTTCTATGTGGCGGTACTAAAAAACAAACAAGCAATGGACCTGGCTGCCCCAAATACGAGCAGACCCTGGAGGTCGCTCGATGTTTCCGTGCTGCATAAATTGATATTGGAAAAACTGTTGGGCATCGGCGAAAAAGAGCTTGCAGACGGCAGCAACATCGAATACATAAAAGACGTAGGCAATGCAGTCGATGAATCAATCGAGAAAGTCAACAGAGGCCAAAAACAAGTGCTGTTTTTTGTTAACCCTACAAAAATGCAGCAGATACAAATGGTCACTGCTGTCGGCGAAAAAATGCCGCAAAAGTCAACTTTCTTTTATCCAAAGATGTACACAGGTTTAACCATTAACAAATTGTAATGGCGACCCAAACGTCATCCCTGTGAAAGCAGGGAGTCATCAGTAAAAATAGTATAGATTCCCGCTTTTGCGGGAATGACAAGAAAAGGAGTTGAGATATGGTAGATTGGAAAAACCCGCCGAGATTATTCATCCCGGGGCCGGTGAAGGTCAATGAGGACGTCTTACAGCAGCTCTCACGTCCGACACTGGGACATCGCGGCAAAGAGTACGCTCAGCTCCACGGCGAAACGGTTGATATGCTCAAAAAAATTCTTTTCACCGACCAAAACGTCTTTTTGTCCACATCATCAGCTTCCGGCATTTGGGAAGCGGCTATTCGCAACTGCGTCGCTCCGGACGAGACCGTCCTGGCTACCTGCTGCGGCGCCTTTAGTGACAAATGGGCAGCCATAGTTGAAGGTTGCGGCAGAAAGGTCGAGGAATTAAAAGTTGACTGGGGCAAACCCATTCTGCCGGAAATGCTCGATGAAAAGCTCGCAACCGGCAAGTACGCCGCCGTCACGCTCGTCCACAACGAAACAAGCACCGGCCTTACGAATCCGGTCTATGAAATCAGCGAAATGATGAAAGAAAAATATCCTGATGTTCTTGTCTTTGTTGATTCCGTCAGTGGTATGGTCGGCTTACCGCTGCACTTCGACCAGCTCGCCTGGGATATAGCGTTCACCTCCGTCCAGAAGGCCTTTGCAATTCCGCCCGGACTGGCCGTTGCTGTGGTCAGCAATCGAGCGCTGGAAAAAAGCAAAGATGTCCCTGCACGAGGTTACTACTTCGACTTTCAACTAATCGCTAAGGCAGCAGCCAAAAACCAAACCCTCTCAACCCCCGTCATTCCGCACATTATGGCGCTAAACTACCAATGCAACAAACTGCTCGCCGAGGGGATGGAAAACGTCTGGAAGCGACATAAGCAAATGGCCGACTTTGTAAGGGCCTGGGCAAAGAAGAAATTCGACCTCTTCACAGAGCAGAAATACACCTCCAACACGCTCACAGCGGTCAAAAATACAAGGGGCATCAACGTCGCTGAAACCATCAACGCCATCCAGCAAAAGCACAATACAGTCTTCGGCAACGGCTACGGCAAACTAAAGGAGGAGACTTTCCGAATCGCGCACATGGGTGACATAACCCTCGACGACCTGAAAGAGCTTCTCGGCTGGATAGACGAAGAAATCGGATAAAACTGAACGTCATCAGATATTGGCCATATTTATAGAAGGCCCTGGCTCTTGCCCTGGGTTTTCTATTACTTACTTTTAGCCAAAAAACCTTTGACACCGTGAACTTGTTGATAATAAAATCGTAGAAAGTTTAACTAAATCGTTTTTTATCACAGCCTGATTGTCTGCTTTGATAGCCGCCTTAATTAATTGTACAAAGAACCGGGAGATTAAAAATGCAGATTTTAAGTTTCAGACAGAATAAAACAACTCTGCACTGTCGTGCAACTTCAGCTCTACTCATAGTTTTACTCTTTATCGTCCCATTGTCGGCCTTTGCTCAGGATACAAACAGCATTGATACTCTGCGCCAGATGGGTAAAGCCTTTGCTAAAATCTCCGAAAAGGCCTCGCCCGCAGTAGTCGGTATAAAGGCCGAAAAAACCGTCACGCAGGAATACCAAATAATACCCGATTGGCCCCTTGGCGAGCCCTTTGACCCATTCGACGATGATTTCTTCGACCGCTTCTTCCGTCGCCAACGCTCACCACGGCGCAAATACCCGCAGACGGCACAGGGCTCCGGCTTCATTATTTCAGCCGATGGCTATATCCTTACAAACAATCATCTCGTCGGCGAGGCAGATAAGGTTATGGTGAAGGTCGGAGAAAATCCAGAGGTCAACGCAAAAATCATCGGCGCAGACCCGGATTCCGATGTCGCTGTCATAAAAATCGATACCAAAAAAGACTTGCACCCCCTCGAACTGGCAGACTCTGATTCGCTCGAAGTAGGGGAATGGGTCCTTGCCATAGGCAATCCGTTCGGCCTGAGCCACACCGTAACCGCCGGCATCGTAAGCGCCAAGGGCAGAAGTGGTTTTGGTCTCTCCAGCTATGAAGATTTTATCCAGACAGACGCCGCCATAAATCCCGGCAATTCCGGCGGGCCACTGCTAAATCTCGATGGAAAGGTAGTCGGAATTAACACCTTTATCATCAGTCGGGGCGGCGGAAATATGGGAATCGGCTTTGCAATACCCATAAATATGGCAAAAGATATATACAAGGAACTTATTGATACCGGAACCGTTGTTCGCGGCTTCTTGGGCGTTAATATACAGGACCTCGACCCTGACACCGCCGACCTGTTAGACCTCGACGAAGATACTAAAGGCGTCGTTCTGCCGGATGTTACTGAGGGGTCCGCCGCCGACAAAGCCGGAATCAAACCATACGACGTCATCATAGAATTCGAGGGCCGGAAAATTGAAAAAGCCAATGACCTGCTCAATCGCGTCGCAGCGCTAAAACCCGGCACTAAGGTAAAAATTGCCGTGCTCAGAGATGGAAAAAGAAAAACTATCACCGTCGAACTCGGCAAACGTCCGCCAAGGGGCAAAATAACCAGCGCCCCGCCGGATGTGCTCAAGCAGTTGGGCCTTACTGTGCAGGAACTCACAGACGAACTTGCTGAGCGTCTCGGCTATAAAGGAATGACCGGAGTGGTGGTCTCCAAAGTTGAGCCCGGCTCGGAAGCCGCACGAAAAGGTATCACACCCGGAACGCTGATTATGGAAGTTAACCGGTCAAAGGTCAAGAATACGAAAGATTTCAATAACGCCATAAAAAAGGCCGCCAAAGAGGGAAAAGTTCTCCTTCGAATAAAACAGGAACGCGGCACCAGTTTGGTTGTACTAAAAGTGCCCAAAAAATAAAAATCTGCTGCTTGAAACTTTTACTCAGGCATTTTAAGCCCGCTCAAAGTGTGGCTCCTGCATTAAACATAATTAGCGTCCAGCCAAAAATCGGGGTCCTTATTCTTCGTCTGGGGGACTGCTTCTGCAGGGTGGCAGGTGTGCGAAACCGGGGCCGGTTCCTCTGCGGCAATGACACAAAAGATAAATATATTGCAAAATGATGTTGAGTGCAGTAGTCTGGCCCCGCTGTTGCGAAGGCAGGACTGTGCAGGAATGGGATTAGGGCCGAAGTTATAAAAAAGCGGCGATGCAATCCCAAAGGGCGTTTCGGGGGCATGGGACGATTAATGTGAAAAAGATGAATACCGGTACTTCTCGTGAAATAGGTTTAGAAATAAGCTCTATCTGTGGCAAGTACTTCCTTAAATTAGAAAACCTCCATTACGGATATTGGACCGGCGAGCTTGAAGTAGATATAGCCAATTTACACACGGCTCAGGAAAAATATGCAGAATTCCTTATTTCACATATTCCGGACGGAGTTAAAACAATCCTGGATGTCGGGTGCGGAACAGGGCAAATTGCCAAAGCTCTGCTCGATATGGGCTATGAGGTAGATTGTGTTTCGCCCAGCGCCTTTCTTGCTGAGCAAACTCGTGAATTACTTGGAGACAAAAGTAATATCTTTGAATGCCGCTATGAAGAACTGCAACCAGAAAAACGATACGACCTAATCTTGTTTGCTGAGAGTTTTCAATATGTTGATTTGGAACAAGGGCTGAAAAATACTTTGAGGTTTTTAAATAACGATAGCTATATGTTAATATGCGATGTTTTCAGAAAAGATATCAAGGGGAGTATGGGCCTGGGCGGAGGATGTAAATTGAACAAATTTTATGACCTCATTGCAAAGTGCCCCTTAAAACTTGTTAAGGACCTGGATATCACGAACGAGACAGCGCCAAATGTTGATATATTGGACGACGCAATAAAAAAGGTAGGTAGGCCTGTTGCACATTTGGCCTTTGGCTTTTTGGGCCAGAGATACCCAATCTCGTCTAAATTTCTCAGATGGAAATATCGGAAGCGATTAAACAAGCTCAATGACAAATACTTCGGTGGGGACAGAACCGGGGAAAACTTCAAAAAATTCAAATCGTATCGACTCTTCCTTTATAGAAAGACAACGTAATCAAGGGCAAATAAATATATTGTCACGTCCGAAACACGCCGTTAAACTTGCCGGTTATGTTCAGGAAAGCGTTAACTTTTTACACAAAATATTTTGCTGTCTGGGTGATTCTATTCGGCATCGCGGCCTACTTTTGGCCTGGCCCTTTCAAAGCGCTGAGAGACTACAACAAACTCTTTTTTGGTCTGACGATGTTCGGAATCGGCGCCGTCCTGCAAGCCGAAGATTTCAAGCGCATTTTGCAAAAGCCCATTATCGTTTTGATTGGCTCTTGTGCCCAGTTTAGTATTATGCCGTTGGGGGCGTTTTTCCTGGCCAGGTTATTCAGTCTGCCGCCCGAAATTGCGGTCGGGCTGATATTGACCGGCTCTGCCCCGGGCGCTATGGCAAGTAATGTGATGAGCTATATTGCTAAAGCCGATACCGCCTATTCGGTGTCCCTGACCGCTGTTTCAACGTTGTTATGTCCTTTACTAACGCCCGGCCTGACTTTTTTACTCGCAAGGTCGCAATTGAATGTCCCTTTCCTCGATATGTTTTGGGACGTCATCTATATGGTGATACTGCCGTTGTTTGTGGGATTCGGCGTAAGGCACTATTTCAAAGAAAAATTACAGAAGGTTCTGCCGATTTTTCCCGCTATATCCGTGACGTTTATAATATTTATATGCTCACTGGTCATAGCCCTGAACAGGGACTATTTAGCGGATGTCACAGGCATTATTCTGGCTGTAGGTATAATACTGAATATTTACGGAATGTTGGCAGGTTATAGTGTCGGGTCGATTTTTCGTATGAACATCAAAAGAAGGCGAACGCTGGCGATTGAGATTGGAATGCAAAATGCCGGCCTGGGAACAACTTTGGCCCTGGACCATTTCGGCGAAAAAGCTGCGATGCCGGCCGCTATCTTCGTCTTTATTTGCATTATCACCGCCTCTGTAATGGCCGAACTCTGGCAAAAAAGACCAGCCGAACCAGGGGAGGAATAAATAGTATATATTAGCTCGGAGCTATTGCATTCTATCATTAAATCTGCTATAATCTGCCGTTGTATTTAGCTTTTCGAAGTTTAGCAGGCAGTCTTTATTTCGGCTGCCTCTTGTTATGTGTAGGTAAACATTTTTAGGAGCTGGTTATGGGTTGTAATCTGGCAATTGCAGGAGTGACCGGAGCGGTTGGTCAGGAATTCCTCAAAATTCTCGAAGGGCGGGACTTCCCATTTGATTCCCTGAAAATGCTTGCAAGCAGTCGCTCGGCCGGCAAAAAAATCGAATTCAAAAGCAAGGAATACATTGTCGAACAACTAACCAAAAAGAGTTTCGCCAACATCGATATCGCATTGTTCAGCGCCGGCGGTGCCAGGAGTAAGGAATTCGCCCCCGCCGCCGTTGAGGCCGGTGCAGTCGTTGTGGACAACTCCTCGGCCTTTAGAATGGACCCCGATGTCCCTCTGGTTATTCCTGAGATAAATCCGCAAAAAATCCGGGAGAATAAGGGCGTTATCGCAAATCCAAACTGCTCGACAATTATTGGAATTGTCCCCGTTTGGCCACTGCACAAGGCAAATCCCGTCAAACGAATGGTCGTCAGCACTTACCAGGCCGCCAGTGGGGCGGGAATGTCGGCAATGCTCGAACTCGAAAATCAAACTCGCGAAATCCTCAACGCCAAACAGCCGACCTGCAGCGCCTTCCCGTATCAGATTGCCTTTAACGTCTTCAGCCATAATTCGCAGCTTGATGCCGACGGCTACAACCTTGAAGAGGTAAAAATGGTCAAAGAAACCAGGAAGATTTTCGACTGTCCTGACATCGCGATTGCCTGCACCTGCATTCGCATCCCCGTTTTCAGGGCGCACTGTGAAAGCATCAATCTTGAATTTACCGCCCCAATCACCCCCGACCAGGCAAGGGACTTGTTGAGCACCGCGCCCGGAGTCTCGCTGATAGACGACCGCGAAAACAATCGCTTCCCGATGCCAATAGACGCCACCGGCAAGGATGACATCTTCGTTGGCCGAATCCGCCAGGACCTGTCCATACCTGAAAACCGCGGCATAAATATCTGGGTCGCCGGCGACCAGCTGCGAAAAGGCGCTGCCCTCAACGCTGTCCAGATTGCCGAAAAACTGCTGTAGCACAGGAGTCAGGAGCCAGAATTCAGAAACCAGAATGAGAAAATCTGTAAAAACCTTTAAAGATTTGATTGTTTGGCAAAAGGCTCATCAATTTGTTTTGGCGGTTTACAAAGCAACCTTAGATTTTCCCAAAAGCGAAGTCTACGGCTTAACATCTCAGTTCAGGCGTGCTGCAGTGTCTGTACCTGCCAATATAGCAGAAGGCTTTAAGAGAACTCACAAAGCCGATAAGGTCCGCTTTATGAATATAGCACAAAGTTCTTTGGAAGAATGCCGGTACTATCTTATTCTTGCAGAGGATATAGGGTATTGTGAGTCCTCAAGTCTTTTGTCCAAACTTGAGGAAGTTAGCAAGTTGCCTGAAGCGTATTCTCGCTCTATAATTGATTCTACTACGTGATGTTATTCTGAATTCTGAATGCTGAATTCTGACTTCTTTTAAAATGGCAGTTCGGAATATAAAATTAACGGTCATCTACGACGGCAGCGACTATCACGGCTGGCAAACCCAGCCGGGAAAGAAAACAATTCAGGGCACGCTCACCGAGGCAATTCAAAACCTGATTGGCGCCGAAGTCACGGTACACGGCGCCAGCAGAACCGACGCCGGCGTAAGCGCGCTCGGCCAGGTCGCCCTCGTACAAATCGACTCACCCATACCAACCGAAAACCTCGCCAAGGCAATTACCCACCGGCTCCCGCCCGACATCGCCGTCACAGAGGCCGTGGAAGTCCCTGTCAGCTTTGACCTGATGGGTGCGGTCAAAAGCAAATTATACCGCTACACAATTTTTACCGGCCGGCCCCGGCCCGTTTTGCAAATAAGGCACTGCTGGCATCTGCCTGCAAAACCTGACACCGCTGCGATGGCCCGGGCTGCAAAAAAACTGGTCGGAAAAAAGGACTTCAAATCCTTCGCCGCCGCCGCAGACAAACGCGAAAGCTCCGTAAGAACAATCTTCCGCTGCGATGTCACCGCAGAGGACGATTGGGTATATATTGATGTCCAGGGCGATGCCTTTCTGTATAATATGGTAAGAAATATCGTCGGAACCCTTATCGAAGTCGGCACCGGCAGGTGGCCGCCCGAAAAAATGGAAGAAATTCTCGAAGCAAAAGACCGAACCGCTGCCGGCCCAATCGCACCCGCTGCCGGCCTGTGCCTGATGTGGATTAAATATTGAAAATCGTTCACATAATAACAAGATTGATACTCGGCGGGGCGCAGGAAAACACGCTTATCACCTGCAAACTCCTGGCGCAGCGAGGACACGATGTTACGCTCATCACCGGCCCCGCCATAGGGCCCGAAGGTGAACTCTTCGAACAGACTAAAAATCAAAAATATGGTGTTATCGTCATACCAAAAATGATTCGTGCAATCTGTCCCTTATACGATACCATAACCTATTACCAAATCAAAAAACACCTTAAGCGCCTCCGGCCCGACATCATTCACACCCATTCAGCCAAGGCGGGCATTCTCGGCAGATTCGCCGGCAATGCACTGAAAGGAAAATGGGCAGAGAACTTACCTGCAGTGGTTCATACAATCCACGGCCTGGCATTTCATCCCTATCAAAGCGAATGGCTCAACAGGTTTTATATTGCCGTCGAAAAAGCTGCTGCAAGGCGAACGGATTTCTTCATTAGCGTCGCCGATGCAATGACAACTCAGGCAACCGCCGCCGGTATAAGCCGACCGGAACAATTTTGCACCGCGTATTCCGCTATCGAGGAGGATGATTTCCTCCAGCCAATACCAGAGCAGCAAAAAAAGGATTTTCGCAGAAAGTATGGAATCGCGGAAGATGCCATTGTGCTTGTCACCATCGCCCGGCTGTTTATGCTAAAAGGACACGAATACATTATCGAATCTGCCAAAGAGCTTTCTAAAAGATTCGACAAGGCCGTTTGGCTTTTCGTCGGCGACGGAAATTTGAGCAACCATTTCAAAAAACAGGCCACCGAATTAGGCCTGGCCGAAAAAATCAAATTCACCGGCCTTTTGCCGCCAAGCCAAATCCCACTCGCGATACAATCATCGAATATCCTCGTCCACTGCTCGCTGCGGGAAGGCCTGGCCCGAACCCTGCCCCAGGCAATGTTGTGCGGCAAGCCGGCAATATCCTTCGATGTCGATGGCGCAAGAGAGGTGGTAAACGAAACAACAGGACGTCTTATTGAGCCAAAGAATGTCGAGCAATTGACAAAGGCCTGCGCCGAATTGATAGAAGATAAGCAATTGAGAATAAAGCTCGGCCGACAGGGACGCGATTCCGTAAAGGAAAAATTCGCACCCGAAAAAATGGTTGATACTATCGAAGCGGTCTATAAAAAGCTGTTGGGGCAAACTTAAATGCCTGACCTAACTGTCATTCTGAGCGAAACGAAGAATCTCATTGTTTTAGAAGAAGAAAGATTATGAACACTTACAGAAAAGAACTTTGGTTCAATACGAAAAGTCGGCGCGAGTTTATCAACATCACGCCGGAGGTTGAAAAATGCCTCGAAGAAAGCGATATTAAAGAGGGCTTTGTGCTCTGCAACGCTATGCACATTACCGCAAGCGTTTTTATCAACGACGATGAATCGGGCCTGCACCACGATTTTGAAGTCTGGCTGGAAAAACTGGCGCCCGAAAAGCCGTACTCGCAGTATCGCCATAACGGTTTCGAGGACAATGCCGACGCCCATATAAAACGCAGCGTAATGGGCAGGGAAGTCGTCGCAGCCGTCACCAATGGCCGGCTTGATTTCGGCCCATGGGAACAGATATTCTACGGCGAATTCGACGGAAAAAGAAAAAAAAGAGTCCTCGTAAAAATCATCGGCGAATAAATCGGTGACTTGATGAGCTTGCTGTTTTTTTTACTTCAGGTATTCATAATATCATTTTCGGGTGCTATGCAGCCGGGGCCGGTTACGGCCACAGCTATTGCGATTGGCGGTCGAAACCGGTATGCCGGTACACTTATGGCCCTCGGCCACATCATCATTGAATTTCCCTTGATGGTTCTGATTATGCTGGGAGCTGCTAAAGTGCTTAAATCGTTTAAATTTCAAATTGCCATAGGACTGGCCGGCGGCGCAGTCTTGTTAATAATGGCTATTACGATGCTAATCGGCTTGAGACAAATAGACAGTTCGCAAGCAAAAAAAGGCGGAGACAAACCGGTCCTGGCCGGGTTAATACTATCAGCGAGCAATCCTTATTTTCTGCTGTGGTGGGCTACAATAGGATTAGCTCTTGCAACAACCGCCAAAGGGTTTGGAATCTGGGCCTTCGCATTATTCGCCCTTGTTCACTGGCTTTGCGACTGCCTCTGGCTGCAGGCCCTGTCCTGGGCAAGTTTCAAGGGCTCCGCTCTGCTCGGCCCCCATCTGCAGCGAATCGTTTTGATGATTTGCTCACTGGCCATGTTCGCCTTTGGACTGATATTTATTTACAACGCAGCGAATAACCTGTTTAAGCTGTTTTAGCCACTCTACTCACTTTTGAGAATTTGCTCTAAGCTGTACTGCGCCAAAACATTCCGTTGCGACCGAGCTATTTGCTCAAGACCGGCCGGCTGGTCTGTTGTTGACTGGGCGAAACCAGCTTCAGCTACGGCTGCCGCGATGTCACTTAGTCTGATATTGGCCGGTTCTTTTGCAGGAACAAAACCAACCTTCGGGTCCGAGGTTTTCATCAACAGCCCGCTCTTAACAAGATGGCCCAGGAGCTTTTCGCCGAACTCAGCCGGAACATCCAGTTTGCTGCATATAACTTCCGATGAGACCGGAGCATTGTTCGCCTCGAACGCAGCCGCAACTTCACGCACAATATTGATGGCCGTAAAATCGTTGGCTATGAAATATTCCTCTCTTTTCTTCACAGCCGCAATCTCAGCAGCGTCAAGACTCTTTAGATGTTGGGTAGTAAATGTCAACTGCAGCCCGAACAGCACAATCAGCCATGTAATATAAATCCACAAAACACCTAACGGCACCAGCCCCACGACCCCGTAAACCTTGCTATAAGGGATAAATTCCGTAACGTACTGGGCGAAACCCCACTTTGCAAAACTCCAGACCAAGGCCGCCGCCGCCGCACCCCAAATAGCGGCCCGGGCCTGAACCTTTGTGTTCGGCAAAACAAAGTAAAGAAAGAAAAAAGCCGCCGTCGATACCAGGTAAGACAGCAAAGCCGGAGCAACATTCGATAGAATCGTTTGATGTATCCGCCCCACCGCCGAATATTGTGCGCTGATGTAGATACCGACACCTAAAAGCAGCGGCCCAAGAGTCAAAAGAGCCCAATAATTAATCATTCGCTGCAGGAAGGTTCTCCCTCTGCCAACATGCCAGATATTGTTAAATGCCCGCTCTATCGTTGACAGCAAAGCCAGCGCAGCCCAGATAACAATCACCACGCTGATTAGCGTAATCGATTCCTTGTTTACCCCCGCAAAAAACTGTCCCACTATCCCATCAAGATATTCTGTGAGCATTTCGGCCTGTTCGCCGCCCTCAGACCCGGCAGCAGTAATTTCGATAGTCGTTAGATTAAGCCCATCGTAAACTAAGTCTTTTACTTTTTCGCCGATGTCACTGTAGGCGGGAAACGACTGAAATATCAACAGCATCACGATGGCCAGCGGGATGATCCCGAAGATAGTGTGATATGAAAGTGCCGCCGCCTGTTGACCCGCCCGGTTCTTCTTTAACAGTCTCGCACAATGCGACCACAGCTTTATCTGAAAAACCGCAAAGCGACTTGCTTTACCAAGCTCTGCGTAAGGAGTGGACAAAACCTCTTTCAACCTGAACATGACTGCCCCTTTCAACATTCAACTTTTAATGTTCGTTGGTTCGGACTCGCTGCCACATTTACTTAAGCAATTCACCAAGACCCTCAAATATTTTCTCTTTAAGCCGGTCCTCTAACTGCTGCTTCAATTGCAGCTTCAATTGCTGCTCCAGCAGCTTACCCACATCAAGTTCGGGCCTGTCAATTGTTCCTTTAAGTGGTATCGAAATTCTTTCACCGACTCCTTCCTCACCAACTCCCACCGTCCTGCCATCCAGAGTATAGGGCAAAGTAACAATCATATCCAAACTCTTGTCCAGCCCGATAACACCCTTGAAGTTGACCGGATTGTCGCCGACATCTACCTGCATATCGTCATATCGAAGAAAGCCGTTTTGCAAAACAAATCTTGTCGGATGCACTTTAATATTTTGGTCTCTAAGCCTTAAGCCACCCAAGGAAAGAAGCTGGCTGAGCAAATCCGACGCCGAAAGACGGACATTGTCCGCCGAGATGGTGCCGATTATTTCAAGCTCTTCCTTTGGCGTACCTGGCAGCGGCAGCACCAGCCGTTCACAATTAAAGTTCCCCGCGCCGCTGACGTTGAACGCGTTCGCGAAAATAGGGCTTACATACACTAAAAACTCCCTGGATATCTCATCGTTGAGTTGAATTCCCTCTGCTATTTGAATCGGCCCCAGCGTCATCAATAGTCTCGGCTTCTGCTTGAAATCCGCCTCGCCGACAAATCTAAATGTCCCGTTGTTAACTTTTGACGAAAACTGAGAAATAGTAAAGAGACCTTTCACAATCTCAATCTCGGCCTCGGCCGGGCTAAAAGTCAGCCCCTTGTAATAGGCCCAATCAAATCCCAGCTTGCCCCCCGTGCTCAGATTTGCCAACAGCTCCGCTCTCTTGCCCGCAGGATACTCGCTGGAAAACTCAATAGTTTGTTTCCTTTCACCCTTAAATTTAAGACCCTCCGGCAAAAATGGCCCCGCAACAGTACTGACAGCCGACAAGTCATATTCTAAATCTGCTTGACCTTGTAATTTGGTTTTGCCGTTCTTGGTGGTAAGATTTACAGGTGCGAAGTTAATCTTTATTTGCTCGGTTAGCAATTCCAGCTTCTTTATTGTATGCGTTTTCTCAGCCGGATTAACCTCAATGTCAGCAACAAGTGAAACTTCTTTTCGCTCAAAAGGTGCCTCTCCCGGAGAGATTAGCTTCAAATCCTTAATTCTTGTCGAATCAGTAAAGATTCTGTAGCTGTTGTTTTTAGAGCTTATAGAGATATCCGATTCGGCGATTCCAGCTAATTGCATCTCCTTCGGAAAAGACCCAAACAGCTCCGCAAAGGGCCGAAGCTTCTCTAAGTCAACATCGTTCGCGGAAACTGCCAGCTCCATCGATTTCTGAGCTTTTTCCCCAAACGGCAGAACCGAATCTTTTATGCTGACCTGCCCAAAACTTGCCTTCGCATTTACGAAACTAACGTCAACAATACCTTTGGCCGTATCAGCAACGAAAGAAAAATCCATATCGGCCTTCGGCTCGAACGCTGTTACCCCTTCCGCTGAGGTTAATCGAAGATTCTCAACCACCGATGAGCCGGCAGCGGTAATTCTATCTTTACTGCCGGACACTTCGCCTTTGCTGAAAAGCTCGCCCGCCATCCGGTACTCGCCTAACTTTACGAACTGTCCCAACTCCGACTGCAGTTTCGCCAAATCCACATCGGCGCTGTATCGCAGCAGTTTGCTCGTCCCTGCGCAACTGATATCACCGAACGCAGCCGACACATTTAACTTATCAAAGTTTACACCGCTCTTATCTGATGTTATTTCCACCGATGCTCTGACCGGTTCTGTTATTGCAATTTCCTTTCCGTTTACCACACCGGCCAATCCGACAAGATTTCCCCGACCGCTAATCGCTTTTCGCCCCTCCCTGGCGGACGTCTCAATGTCACCGCTCAAGCGCCCCGAAGTTACCTTCATACCCTTCTTTACACCAAATGTCCGCGGCATCTGCGACAAAGCCGCAGCCAAATCGCACTCGAAACTCCCGCTCAAGGCGTAGGCTGAGTCGGGCCTTACGAACTCGGACAATGATTTGAATGTTTTGGGAACAAACCCGCTCGCCTCGGCATCCAACCAATCGCTGTGGACCTTAAGTCTATCAATATTTATTATTTCCTTCTCACTGCGCAGTTTCATACCAACGTCCAAAACGCCGGTTTTCAATCGGTCGCCTTTCAACTTGTCGCCGGATATATCCAAATCCTTTCCTTTAATAGTGCCGCTCAAATCTTTAATTCGCCCATCTTTAATCTCGCTCCTCAAATCAGCCGAAATCCTGCCTTCAGCTTGAATCTCAATCCCACCTAATGCAAAAATCGGCTCTAAAGACCCGAGGTCCAAATCGTTGACCTCAACAGTAAAATCGCCGCTGGTCCCCTTAAAGCTCCAGCCGGCTTTCTTCTTCAGAATAACCTGACCTTCAGCGCTGACCTTCGACTCTTTACCTTTATCCACCACCGCCATATCTATGTTGAAATTCGTCTGCTGTCCCGGCGGACGCAAATTCACCTTCGACTTTATCTGCGAAAGCTCAACAGTTTTAGCTCCTGCATCGGTCACTTTCAAATTGCCTCCGGTTACTATCATATCGATTTTCCTGATTGGCAGGACAACCGGTTTCCGCCTTTTGCTCTCTCGTATCCCCCCGGTCTCCTTTGGCCGCTGTTCTTTGAGATTTACCTCCACTTTCGGCTCAAAAATTTCAGTTCTCCCAAAGCTTAAATCGCCCATCAAAATGGAACCATAGTGGGGTCTTGTAACAATTCGTTTTATCTCGACCAGGATTTGGGCGGCACTGTTGTCAAAGCTAAAGTCCAAAATCCTGACGCCTTTCCACCAGCTCATTGAAAGACTGCTAAAGTCTGCTTCGCCGTCGATGGAATCGTTGATTTTGGCTAATATTATCTTCCGCCCTTTTTTGCTCGACACAAACGCAGGCACAAGAAAAACTACTAACAAAATCAAAACCGCCAACAGTGCCAACACCAGCTTCAGTATTCTCTTCCTGGATTTCTTCCTCCGCCCCGTTTTGGAATCTTTTTCAACCCGCATAGCTCAATCCCCCAAAGGATAGTTAAAGTTGCTTAGCCCCGGTTCCAGTTTCACCGGGGGTCTCCGATGTAGCAGAAAATAAATACTTACTTTGTCAAAATCAATCGAGCATTATCTCGTCGGATTTGTCTCTGATTATTGAATCGACCTTGTCGGTGTACTCTTTGGTGATATCATCGATTTGCTTCTTGCCTTTCTCCAAATCATCCTCAGTGATAAGCTTGTCTTTCTGCTCTTTTTCGAGCTGCTTGTTTGCATCTCTTCGTATGTTACGAATACTAACTTTTGTCTGTTCGCCGGTCTGTTTGGCCTGGGCAGCAAGCTGTGTTCTCCTCTCCTCACTCAGCGGCGGAACGTTCAGCCGTATAAGCTTGCCCTCCACAACCGGTGCAATGCTCAAATCGCTGCTCCTGATTGCCTTTTCAATCTCTTTGACCGAAGCCGGGTCAAACGGTTTAATCACAATCGTATCTGCCTGTGGCGTCGCCAGAGTTGCCATCTGTTTCAGCGGGGTAGGCGTCCCGTAATAATCGGCCTTTATATTCTCAACCAGCCCAGTCGAAGCCCTTCCTGTCCGAACCGATTTTAATTCATTATGCAGAACTTCAACCGCCTTTTTCGTCTTCGATTCGCTCTCCTGGATAATTTTTCTAGTAGGCATTTACAATCTCCGCAATTGTTAATATTCAGCCGCTATCATTTCCTGCTCTGTCGCCGCCGCCGAAACAAAGCAGTCCATTCACTACACAGAAATTAATGTCCCGACCTGTTCGCCGCAAAGCGCCTTCGTTATGTTGCCCTCTTTGAAAATATTCAAAACAATAATCGGTATATTGTTGTCCCGGCAGAGGCTTATCGCTGAATGGTCCATTATTCGCAGGTTCTTCCTCAGTACGTCGTCGTAAGATAATTTCTCGAACAATTTCGCATCCGGATTCTTTTCGGGGTCATCGCTGTAAACACCATCGACCTTTGTCGCCTTTATAACCACGTCCGCTTCAAGTTCCGAAGCCCTCAAAGCCGCACACGTATCGGTCGTGAAGAAAGGATTTCCCGTCCCGCCGGCTAATATCGCAACCCTTCCCTGCTCAAGGTGCCGAAGGGCCCTT
>JGI10211J34971_10000466_pt1 | contig 32792 bp, 28 predicted proteins | sample Etolagsediment_FD_34971 | JGI IMG/M metagenome (IMG submission 34971)
GATCTGATGCTTTTGCAATCGCCTCAAGCTCAGCAATTGAACAAAGATCCCACATCCCAGTAATTGCCTGGTGTCCATGCCCTATTTCTTCATGCTTAAGTTCCTCTGCCTCAACTCCCTTCTTGACCAGTATTGTTCTGCTCTCCCTGTTGAATTCTGCTTTCCTCCCTGAAAGCGGGTCCTTCATTCCGGGAACCTGCTCTACAACAAGCGCTTCAGCCCTGCCCATTTTTACGTTTGTTGTTATGTATGCAGGAATCACTTCCCCATCAACCAGGTTGAGCACAACACCTTCATCCACCAGGGTTTCATTCAACTTTCTTACAGCATCTTTAACCTGCCCTGCTTCAAGCATCGTTACAAGTTCCCTTCTGCTTCCCCCAAGCCTCTTTGTGATAATTTCTTCGCTAAGGCCATCTACGACCCTTTCCAGCATTTCCCTACTGTTCCCCCCTTTCTTTAGTACAGACACCACTTTCTCCGCAACAGGGGTGCGCTCCACATTGTTTATTACAACTTTTCCGGTGGCCGTACCTCCAAGTTGCTTTCCGCGCAATATGGCTTCCCTTGCATTTTCAGGCCCCATCTCCAGATAAACTTTAAGGAGCGCAGCAGGCTTTTCCGGCGCATACCTGCGCATAACCTCCAGCCTTTTGCTCAGCGAACTAAGCACGTTCAATGAAATGTCATATTCGATTGCAAGTGAATCCCCGCGTGTCCTTGCACCTTCTGTTTCTGCCCTGGCAGTTGCATCACCAACAATCTTTTCCCAGGCCTCCATGAATTCTATTTTCTGGTTTTCGCTCATTCCCTCAGTAATGGCTTCAATCCGGGTTTCCACCTCTTGCATGACCTCCCGGAATTCTTTTTTGCTTTCCTTTCCCTTTGCTGAACCTTCCTTCCCTACAGCAGATTCCCCATATTTCTTTACAAGCGTACGCCCAGACTCGCTTTCGTATGCCCTTACTCTCGCACCCTCCCTTGCAGGAGTACCTAAAACTGCTTTAGGTGGAGGGGGAGGCACAAGCGAGATGGGCTTTTTTCTCCCTTCAGTTCCAAGCTTGCCCGCCTCCCTCACCTTTTCTGGAGCAAGGTAGAATTCTTCTTGCGTGGCAAAGTGTTCCGCCTTTATCACAATTCCCTCTTCCGCAGCCCTTTCGGGCGCAGCCCCCCTAGCCGTAACCTCATTAAGTTCAGTTTTTTGCTCTTCAAGGATCCTCTCATACTTCTCAATCATTCCTTCCAGCCTTTTTCTCATCTCCGGCTTTGCAGTTTTTGCCCGCTCTCTTAAATCTACAAGCATTTTCATTGTTTGGTCAACATTTACTTCTGGCTCAGTAAGCTTTTGTGCAGCCTCCTCTGGCCTTCCCTTTTCAATCGCAACACCTCCTTCCCATCCCCTCTCCCCGCGCCCGGGCAATGCTTCAAGCTCGTGCCTCGCCTGCAATATATTCTCTGTAAATGCTTCAAGCGTAGTAAGGGCCCTTCCCTTCTTGCTTCTAAATTCGAATACTCTTTCTCCACGGATTGCACCTGTGCTCTCAAGTTTTGCAGCATACTCTTTGGGCACTCCAACATAATCATACCAGAGGGCCCCACTCTCATATTTCGTGTATTCTATTGTCCACACTTCGGGCTTTGCTTCCCCCGGAACCTTCAATTCAACCTTGAACCTCGTTCTCTCAGGAACATTTCTCATATCCACAAGGTCCCGAGGCATCGGTCCCTCAATTTCGCTAATTTTGGCTTCCACCCGTTGTGGGGCACCCTCAATTTCTATAACAAGGGGCCTCCAGGCACCCTTCTCCGCAAATGCAGCAGTTTTCTCCAGCCCTCGCGCATCTTCAATTGAAAACTTTTTTGCAAACCCTGTTTCTGTTTCCGCACGTTTCCTAATCCTTCCCGCTTCCGCGTTCAGGTGCCCTGCAAGCTCTGCACCATGCGCAACCTGCCCAAGCCCCATGTAAAGCATTGTTTTGTTATTCTTTGCATCGACAGCTTTCTGGAACTCCTTATTCATGGAAAGCGCTTCCGCTTTCGCCCTCAATTCCTTTGGAATTTGCTCATATGTGCGTTCATTTTTGTATGCTTTTTCCGCATAATAAACTGTTTCAGCCGCCCTTGAAACTTCAGCATCAGTGTAAGCTACTTCCTCCGCACCCCTTCCCACATAGGACTCAACATCCCGTGCAGTAAACTCCGCAGCAAGCTTTCCGCGTGTTTCCCTAATCCCAATTTCATCTACACGCAATTCCACAAGCTTTGCAGTTGCTTCCGCGTCCACAAGGGCCTTTGCCGCCTTTGCCTTTGCCGCCTCCGCTTCCCTTACTTGTTTTTCTTTAATTCCTTTTATGTCCCCCACTGCCCCAATCTGCTTTCCGCTTTTTACGCGTTCAAGCAGCTTCACCCTGCGCAAATACTCCTCAACCGCTTTCTTTAATTCTGGATTTTGCTCACTCTGCCTTTCCAGTCTTGCCCGCTCTGGGTTAACTCTCCTAGTTCGTTTTTCCTCCGCACGGAGTTCCGCAATCCTTTCAACTATGTTTTTCTTTGGCTTTGCAGCAACTTTCTTTACTTTCACTCCTGAGAAGCGCTCAAAGGATGCAACCTCCCCATCAGCAACCGCCCTTCTCTCAGCCCAGAATTCCTTTGCGATTGGATTCCATCTAGGGCTGGATCTGAATGCGGTTGCAGGAGCGTTTTTTGCTTCTGCAGCACTCATGAGCTTTGAAAGCGCACTCACTGCCTCCGCACGCGTAAGCATTCCCTGTGAATATGCATTCTTTACTGCCCTGGAGGTTTCCACCACGTATCTTTCCGATGGGCACACATACGCAATATGCTGCTCTGCGGTTACCGGGCCCCCGACTGCATTGGCTTTTCCTTCAAGCACAATCCAGAACGGCCCGTGGAATGCGGATGAGCCTGAGCGTTCCACCCATGCACCCGTTTTCATTGGGCCTACCCATACATTTTGGGGGAGTTCTCTAATTAGAATAGTGACCGTAAATCTTTCGTGCCCTCCAGTGTTACTTCTTATCCCATGCGCATTTGCGCCATTTGCATTGAGCACAAACCCATCAATATCTGCCTTAACTTCCGGGGCCAGGCCTTTGGACTTAAGCGCAGTGAATCCGGAAATTTCCTTTAATGGGTTGTACTGGTTTAGCCCAGTAATCGAACCTTCCACATAAATTTTCCATTCTAGTTCTATGGTTTCCCGTAGTTCTTTTGGGGTGTTTTCTATTATTTTTTCTTTCAACACCTTTTTCACTTCTACAGGCTCCCTTGCAATCCGGTTAAGTGCAAGCTCGCGCAGCTTCTGGCTTTCTGCGATTTCCCCCTTCACAGGCGGGTTTTCCCCGATTGTTTTCTCCGCCCATTCAACACTATACTTCTTCGTGAAGACTGCATTCTGCCTTTCTGCCGTGGTTTTATATTCCGTCACCTCAGCCTTTGCTTCAGCTTTTGGAGCCGCCTTTTCTGCAGCAACCATGGCGGCTTTGGGACGAGTAGTTATGCCCATGTTTTCCGCTTCCAAGCGCAAGGCTTCGATCCAGAGGTTTGTCCTGAAATTAACATCCAGATACGGGCGTGCATCCTTTTCCATGCTTTCAGGAACCTTAAGTCCGCGCTCTTCCATATTTGCTTTAATCTTCTGCACGTTCTCTCTTGTCTGCCTGAGCCTTTTCACGTTTGCCTCAAACTTGGCCTGGGGCTGCGTAAGCAGTTCCGGATTAGCTTCAAGAACTTCCTTCACAATTCCTTCAATTCCCCGGAAGGTGCGCATGAGCGCATTTGTGCGTTCCCTAAGTGCAGATGCGCCAATTTTCTTTTCAGCATTTGCCCTTGCACTTTTTGTAATTCCAAGCGCTTTAAGGTTCTGTTCCAGTTTTGCTTTTACAGGGGCTTTGGCTTTGCGCGGAGCGGTCTTTTGCGTCACAGTTGCCTTTGCATATCCAGCCCGCGCTTCAACCCTAGTAAGTTTCCACTTTCCATACTCGGCCATATTGTGGAGCTTGTAGCCCCCGAATCCGCCCCTCATCCCGATTCGCGCATAAGTGCCCCTCATGATTCTTCCTTCTGCGGCCGTAAGTGGCCCCTGGATTGCAGGGAACCAACTCATCCCAAGCCCGAGCCAGTCCACTCCTCGTATTGCTCTCCCCTCAGCTTTGGCCTGCTCAGCTGCATCGATGAATGCGGAAGTCCCGGACCATGCAATGCTTCCCGAGCCAATAATCCCATATGCAACCTCTGCCCCACGCGCAATTTTTGGAGTTGCGCCAAGTATTCTGGTAAGCGGGGCTATTTTTTTGGTAGTAAGCATGAACGCGAGCATCCATGCGTCGTGCCCGCGGATATCCCCTGTTACAGCTATTCCGTTAACCATGTTCGCCGCAGTATCCGTAATGAAGTAAAGGTGTTGGATTTCCTTTATCGCCTTTGCAGCTTCTCCCCCAAAGCGCAGACTCCCTCCTATTATTTGCGTACTCGTAGCCCCAACCCCTAAGACTATTCCCCCTTCTATCAGCCCGGCAACTGCACCCGGCCCAAACAGGAGCAATGAGTCTGCGAGTGCGCCCATAAGTTCCGCATTCCCCACTGCCTCCTTCCGTTCCACCCCAATCCTTTCCAATCTTGCAATTGCAGTTTCCCTCCCGAGTCCCCTTCCCAGGGGGCGTTCGGCTATTGCGGTTTTTCCCGCTTCCACCGTTTCCTGCGCATAATAATCAACTCCTGCAAGTGTTCCCCAGAACCCTGTGGAGTATCTTGCGGCGTCCAGGACCGGGCTCAGTACCCTGTCCGCATTCACGGCGATTTCATACTTTTCCTGGAGCCTTTTCTTCCCGGCTTCAGTTGCACGGAGTTCGTTTGCAGGAGTAAGCCCTGCAACTTCAAAAGTGCCTCTTGTTACGTCTCCCTCAAACGTAGGGACAGCATCCAGGGTATAAAGCGCATATCCCATCACTTTCGCTTCCGCAAACCGGGTAAGGTTTTTTGGATCCATTTCGATGGCTTCCTGCATTCTTGCCTGATTGATTTTCTGGACTTCTTTTTCTGCATCAGCATTAAATCTTGCATTCAACTTCGGGTCTTTCTGCACCCTGCCCCTTTCTTCAGGGGTGAACCTGTGCCCAAGCCCTTCTTCCCTCGCTGCAATCTCAGTGCGCATCAGGGAAGAAACCTTTTTGTCCCGTATTTCCTGCCTTTGTTCGGAAGTAAGGTATGCATCCACAGCTCCCCCCTGCCACCGGTATTTGCCATAATCCCTGAGATCCATCTCCCAAGTGTCTATTGCGGTTCCTGCGCCCATTGCGATTTTATCAATCGCTTCCGCATACGCTTTTACGCTTTCTCGCCCGGCCGGAAGATCCGAAGCTTCCCCAAGCATGCGTGCGCCCCTGGATAGGGAATCTGCGTAAATGTCTTTTCCCCTATCGCCTTTTGGTATTTGCTGGAGCATTGCCAGGGCAGTTTGCCCGTCTCCCAGGAGCCCCATCTGCCTGTTTAGCTCAGACTCCGCAACAGCAGCTTTTTGCTCTGCAGCATCAAGCCCGGTTTGCAATGCAATAAGCGGAGGGAGCCCCAGTTCCATTTCTTCCCTCCCGCTTTCCAATATCCACCCAGTAGGGGTTCGCGCGGGCTCGAAAATCATTCCAGACCAGTCCGGAATCTCGGTTCCGTTTCCGCGCATGGCAATCCATTCGGATTCCGTTTCACCTTTAACATGCGAAAGTTCAGCGAGTGCTTTTCCTGCTTCCTCTTCCGATTTTCTTGCGTTCCGCTCAATTTTCCTTAGGCCGCTTTTACTCTCCTTTGTCTTCCTCCCCGCATCAATCCCGGTTACATAAGTAATGTCCCCAAGCATTCCGTGGAAGGCAGAATCAAGGCTTTCCTTAAACTTATCTATCTTTTCTTTATTGCTGGCTGAGAAGGGGGCAGCAGCCTCGCTTTCTTTGAAACCAACCCCAAACTCGTCAATTTCATCTATTATCCACGGTTTGGGTTCGGCTTTGCGGGGCAAAAATGCAAGATTCCCCATGGGAACCAACACTTCGTCCATATCCTGGTTTATTGCGGTGCGCATTTTATCTTTTGAAATTTTATTGACCTGCGCAGCATCTCCCGCATATGCCGCAACGCTCATTTCATCCAAAACTGCGCTGCTGTTTGCGCGTGAGCTCACAACTTTAGGAACTTCAACATCCGGAGTAAACTCCGTTCTGCCCCGCTCTTCCCCCGAGACTTTCCCGCTTGGTTTTGCGCCTTCTCCAGGTGCACCAAAAAAGTTATCCGCAACAGTAATTTTCCGGTTAGCTTCCCGTGCATTGAATTCCCGCACCGACCAGGCACTGCGGAGGTTTCCCATTCTTGCAGCTCCCTGCTGCCCGAGCTGCGCCATTTGCATTGCCGCAAGCCCCGCGGCCTGCCCATCCCCGGCTTGGATTGCAGCAAGCAGGTTTTCCCTTGCTTCCTGAGCATTGAGCAAATCTTTCCTTGCAATTGCGTGCGCTTGCCTGGATTTTGGCTTTCCCTTTTTCGCACCAATTTTCTCATATTCAAAAATGTTCTTGGAATTCAGCTCTTTTGTCTTGAATTCCTCTTTTTTCTCTTTTTCTTTTGGGGCAACGGCCACCGCAGGCGCGGCTTCCACAGGAGGGACAGCTTCCTTTTTTTCTGGCCGCACAACCCTTCCGCGCACCCCGCTGAGAAGATAAGTAGAACGGAATACCCTTCCATCTTGCAGCGCAGCCTCCGCATTCGCAAACCTCTCCATCTCCAGGAATTGCTCCGCGGAGGACGCAAACCTTTCAAGCTGGGCCCCAACCCTCTTTCCCCATTTTGCAGAATCCTTCCGGAACCCATCTATGTTTGCCCGGACCTGCTCAGCAAGCACAAACCCCGTTTCCGCGGGAATAAGCTTCTCAAATAGCCACTCGCGCTGTTTATCCGTAATCTCCTTCTTGCAAAGCTCCTTTACGTGTCCCCCAAGCGCATCAACGCTTTTCTTTACTTTTGCTGCCCTTTGCTCAGCCTGCTCTTTTGTTTCTTTTTCCCTTGCCCGGTGCAGCCCTTTTGTTGCCCGTGCTGCCTTCACATAGCTTTCAGTTACTGAAGTAACGTCCTCCATTCTGGTAAGGATTTTCTGCCGCTCTGCAGTTGTCTCTGCTTTTTGGTATTGTGCCCTGAGGGTTTTCAGTTCCTGTGCAGCAGCCCGCACAACCAGCCTGCTTTCATTTGCAGAAACAATCTTGGATTTTGCCATTGCAGAATCCTTTACAAAAATTTTCCTCCTTGCGTTGAGCTGCTCAAACTGAATCTGCTGCTGTGCGCGCACAAAGCCTTCAGTTCCTTTTTCCGTAAGCCCAAACGCCTTCCCATCCTCATCCAGCAAAAATACTGAACCAGGATCCTCTTCAATTCGTTTAATAAACTGCCCCAATTCCAAGCGCGGCCCAATGACCTTCTTTTTCGAAATTTGCCCAAAAGTTTGCGCAGATTCCAGTGCCTCCTGTGCAGCATCCAGCATCTGTTTGCGCTCCTCAAAACTCAAAGCAGTATTTTTGGAATCTTCAATTGCATGCGCAGCAATCTGGAGAATATGCTGATGGGCAGGCTCCACCTTTGGATTGGCTGCAGGGGTTTTCAGGAGCCTTGCGTATTCCGCTTCCGCGGAGATAACCATTGATTCGAATTTATATCTTTCCACGGTTGAGGAAAATGCCCCTTTGGATGCGGCAAGCTGCTCCTTTGTTGAGCTTTCATCAGTAAAGCTCGTAGCCAACCCATCCAGCGCTGCCTTCATTTCCCCAAGCGGCGCAGCATACCTCTGTGCAATCTCTTCTGAGGGGATTTGCTGCAGGTTTACCACAGCTTCTATATAATTCTGGGTGGCATTAATCAGTACATCCGCGCGGCCTAGGCTTGCTTCCGCCCTCCTGAGGAATCCTTTAGCCTCTTCCGGGGTTTTTGCAGCAAGCGCCTGCCTTTTTTGCTCCGCTGCATTCTTCAGCAGCTTGTCTAGTGCATCCAGGACGTTTTTTCCCGCAACCCCTTCCACCGCTTCCGCGCCCCTCGAAACCGCGGCCCGGTCAATCTTGGATTTGGATTCGACATCCACTCCGTAGAAGACAACTTCTGTTTTTTTGGATGCTGCAGCCACCTCCTGAGGAGTGAGCGCCTCCATTTGCTTCAGGTACTCTGCACCTTCTGGAATATTTGTTTTGTCCCCCTTGAGCAATGCAAGCGCCTGTGCATATTTGTCCAGCCTGAGAATGCCCGCAAGCGCAGCATTCTCGCCTTCAGAATAGTGTTTTGCGAGCGTTTCCATCAGCTGCCCGGCTTCCCCTATGCGTGCATCAAAAGAATAGTCCTCTTTTTGGTATTCCTTTGCAAATTCAAGAAAATACAGGGCACGCATTTCCCGGTCCAGCTCCTGTAAAGTTCCAACATTCTCCTCAGCTTCCTCCACCGCACCTTCCCGTAGCGCACCCCCATTTTCCTTATCAAGCGCGGCAGCTTTCTTTGTTTGCTTTTCCGCTTCCTTTCCTGCCGTCCGTTCGATACCTGCGAATTCCTCATTCGTTTTTGCAGGGGTTGCTGCAAGCGCACTTTGGACCGTAGCTTCCGCTAGGGGAATTACTTCTCCTCCATGTTCTTTTGCTTTTTCCAACGGTTTCTTGTGGGCCACTCATCCACCTATCCTAGTGAAACGCAAATTTCATGATATGCTCCTAAGCCTTCTGCCATACCCACAATATCTTCTGTTTCCCCGTAATTTGCCTGCCACTGCTCAAGCGCAGTTTTCCATTCCACAAGGCGCTGGAGCTTTTTGGGGACTTTCTTGCTTTTCAGGTACGCAGAATTAAGCTTCAGTGCGATATCGATTGATTTGAGGGTCTCTTTTACCTGCTTTTTGGTCTTCTTGTCCAGGTTCAATATCTTATCGTCTAGAGCCATACTATTTTCACGAAGAGCAGATATTTAAGCTTTCCTTCGAACCAGCTAAATTTTATTTGATGGCACTGATCCTTTTTTCATGTTCTCCCGCCTTTAGCTTCGTGACAGCTTCTCTTTCATTCGCAGTGATTGGAAGCCCTGCCTTGAAGTTTTTCCGTATTTTTTCAAGCAGGTCCAGTTCATCCTCCAGCAGCAGTATGTAGTGCTCTCCCACCATCTCAAGTTTTTGCGAAAGAGCCTTTTTTGTGTCATGTTTTCCAAAGAGCACGAATTCTTCAGTAGGCTCATTTATCGAAGCGCCATCATACATCCTGGTAAGCATCTGGTATTTTACTCCTTTTGCACCCGGAAGTTTCAATGCCTTCAGCACCTTTTCGGTAATCTCCTTGCGCAATCCCTCCTTGTCTTTTTCCAGTCGTTCCTTTAGGGTATTTATCCTCAGGGCAACATAGTTCTGGAGCGCGGAATCCTCATTCTTTGTTTTTTCAACAAATTCCCTTGTTTTTTCCATGTATTTTGCGGAAGTTTCTTCAAAAAGAAGGGAATCCATCCCATAAATTTCCGAGCAGGCTTCAAGCGCAGATTCCATCATGTAAAGCGGAAGCGCGTTTTTTTCCAGGTCCCCGGAGAAATATCCCTCCTTAAAGAAACTGATGAAAACAGATACTGAACTGCAGTATATCTGGTAATCTCCGGAAGTTGCGGTGGAGGATTTTTCTGCACGTTTGTTGACTGCCTTTACAAAATCAAGCACTGCGAGCCCATAAGCGATTTTTTTGAGTTCTGATTCCTGGTCTGTGCCATCACCATTAAGGTAAACAATCCTGGCCCGTTCCTTCATCCTGTATTTTATTCCAGATAAATCTGAAAGCAGCTTTCTTCCCTTCTCAAGGTCTTTTTTAGTAATTCTGTCTGAGGCGGCATTTCCCCTTGAAAAAAGAATCTTGTCGTGGATGACATGAGGCATCTTTTTGCCTCCAATTCTTCCCTGGTTTCCTGAGGATGTTGTACCTGCTCTGCTCTGCATGCATTAATTGGGAAGGGAAATAATATAAATTCATTCGGCTTGCAGTAGCATTTTTAAGCAGGTATTCCCAAAAAGAAAAATTACTCATTTAGCCAGTTAGAAGCTCAGAAGGGTCGCCTTCGTTGCCTTCACTTCAAACTGTCTGGGACCGTGAGCCAACCTGGTAAGCTGCAAGTTTCGGGGACTTGTTATCTGAGTTCGAATCTCGGCGGTCCCAATCAACTTTTATAACCGTATTAAGCTAGCACAAAATTTGATAAAAACACCGTGTTACGCTACTTTTGGGTTTTATGCCTGTTCTTTAGTACGTGTTCTGCTCATAAAACCCTCCTTTTGTCGGGCTTTATGGCCTAGGACTTGTTGGTATATTCACTCTTAACCTTTTGCTGCGTGGGCGGTTTATTATGGCAAGGAAGCAGACTTCTGATTTGCAAATTTGCTTATGGACTACGCTGTCCGCGTCTGAGTGCAGCGGAAACCTACTCTCCAAACCCTTTTAATTAATTTATAGCTAAATTAGCCTCATGCTTACTGACATTATTCGAAAACATGCACTCAAGAACAAGTTGGATTTCGGGAGCACAAACCCCAAATCAATAATCGGAAAGGTAATTGCGGATTATCCTGATGCAAAAAAAGACATGAAAACAACCATGAGAGAGGTTGCAAAAATCTGCACAGAGGTAAATGCGCTCTCTGAAGAAGAGTTGAACAAGCAGCTCTCCGGATACACATTTGCAGATAAAAAACAGGAGGAAAAATCCCTCTCCCTTCCAAATGCAGAAGAAGGAAAAGTAGTAACCCGCTTCCCTCCTGAACCTTCAGGATACCCACATATTGGGCATGCAAAAGCAGCATTTTTAGATTTGGAATCTGCAAAAATTTACAATGGAAAGATGCTCCTGCGCTTTGATGATACAAACCCTGAAAAAGAAAAGCCCGAATATGCAGATGCAATAAAAGAGGGGCTTGAGTGGCTTGGAATCAAGTGGGAGGGGGAGCCCACATATACTTCAGATAATCTGGATAAATTCTATAAATATGCAGAGCAATTACTTGATGCGGATAAGGCATACGTGTGCACCTGTTCTGCTGAAGAAATTAGCAACAACCGGAAAAGCCAGCAGGAATGCAGTTGCAGGAAACTCCCGGTTCCTGAGCAAAAAGCCCGCTGGAAAAAGATGCTGGATGGAGGCTATGCTGCAGGAGATGCAATTCTTCGCTATAAAGGAGACTTATCTTCAGAGAACACTGCAATGCGCGACCCATCATTATTCCGTATAATTCTCTTTGCACACTATAGGCAGGGTGAGCAGTTTAGAGTTTGGCCATCATATGATTTTGCTGCACCGATTATGGATTCAATTGAAGGAGTAACCCACGCAATGCGCACAAAGGAATATGAACTTCGAAAGCCACTCTATTTTGCAATCCTGAAAGATTTGAAATTAAGGGAACCGGAATTAATTGAGTTTGCGCGACTTTCCATAAAAAATACAAAAGTAGGAAAGCGCTACATCACTCCCTTAGTTCAGGAAGGAAAAGTGAGCGGATGGGATGACCCCAGGCTTCCAACTTTGAAGGGCTTAGAGCGAAGGGGAATACTTCCGAAAGCAATAAAGAATTTCGTTCTCTCTTTTGGGCTTACAAAAGCAGAAAGCGAACCGGGCTGGGGAAAGCTCCTTACTGAAAACAGGAAGCTTCTGGACCCCACTGCACCACACTATTTTTTTGTTCCGGACCCAATTAAAATTACAGTAGAGGGTGCACCCGAGCGCACAGCAAAACTGAAAATGCATCCGGAGAGGGAAGAATTCCGGGAATACACCCTAAAAGACACCTTCTATGTTCCGCGCAAGGAAATTGAGGGGATGAAAGAGGGAGAGGTTTTCCGCCTCAAGGACCTGTACAATGTGCGCATGATTGAGAACATGGACGAAATAAAGGTTGGCTATGCAGGAGAGGAAATTGTAGAAGGGAAAAAACTCCAGTGGGTAACTGAGCCCCTGGAATGCGAGGTGTGGAAACCCGGGGATTTGTTCATAGGGGGAGAATATAACCCGGATTCATTGGTTAAGGAATCCGGATATTGCGAAAAAGCAGTCCTAAACCTGGAGCCCGGAACAATTATCCAGTTTGAGAGATATGGATTCTGCAGGCTGGACTCAAAAGAGCCCTTAAGGCTTATCTACAGTTGTTGATGCGCATGCTCAGTTCCCTCCAAAAGAAGAAAATAACCGCATTTGCAAAAAAACGGGCAAAGCAAAATGATTCTTTCCATGATTTTTCCCATTTAGAAGAAGTTGCCAAAAATGCAGAGGAGCTGGCAAAAAAAGAGAAGGCAGATTCTGAAGTGTGCTGGGTTGCTGCAATGCTCCATGACATCTGCAAATCAGGAAAAATGGATCATGGAACTGCCGGAGCAAAAGATGCGGCTGAATTTTTATCTAAATTAAATCTTCCTAAAGAATTTATTGAAAAGACCAGGGATGCAATCTATTTCCACAATAAAGCATTCCAGGGCGGCTCCATTGAACGCAGAGTTCTCTGGGATGCAGATAAGTTGACAATTATTGGGCCCACCGGCTTTTCCCAGAGGCTTCTTCCATATTGGATAATGAAAAAGGGAAAAAAGAAAGGAACAAAAACTGCAATTGATGAGTACCTCTTTTTTGAGCCCCTCTTCCGCACAAAAAGCGGAAGAAAAATTGTAGGGAAGCACACAAAATTAATGCACCGTTTTTTTCATTCTTTACAAGAGGAGGCATCTGGAGATGCTTGATGAGTATTCCCCAATAGAGGAAATTGAGCCCGCGCGGGAAGCGCAATACTCTAACTACCCCCTTCCCCCAATGATTAAGAACATATTTGAGGGGCGGGGAATTACGCATTTGTACCGCCACCAGGCAGATGGAATAGATTATGTAAACCAGGGGAAGAATGTAGTAATAGTTGCTCCTACTGCCGGGGGGAAAAGCGAAGTATTTCTTGTGCCTGCAATTGAAGCTGCCCTAAAGGGGGAAAACACCCTTCTTTTATACCCCACCAAAGCATTGGCGCGTGACCAGCACCTGCGTTTTTCTGAATTTGCACTCTATGGAGTAAGAACTGAAACCTATGATGGAGATACCTCCCAGGGAAAGCGGGAAAAAATCCGTGCCAACCCCCCTCAAATTATAATTTCCAATATGGATATGCTTCACTTTATTCTTCTAAACAACCGCCTCTTCAATAAATTTTTCGAGAAGCTCAAATATGTGGTTTTAGATGAAGTGCACAGCTACTCTGGTGTTTTTGGGGCCCATGCATCAAGTGTGCTCTGGCGCCTTGTGCGCTTAGTAAAAAGAAAGTTTAACCGTGACCTCCAGTTTATTTGCACTTCCGCAACAATTGGAAATGCAAAAGAATTTACTGAAAACCTTTGCGGAGAAGAGTTTGAATTAGTAGAAGGAAACTCATCCCCCCGCTCAGAATTCCACCACTTGATAATTTCTCCTCCGGAGAGCTATTCGGTTGCTGCACTCCGCATTGCAGATGAAATTGGGAAAAAAGCCCTTATTTTTGGAAATTCCCATTCAGTTGTAGAGCGCATGGGGCAAATGTCCAACCGGATGAATCTGCCTCTTGCAGTTTACCGCTCAGGTTTGAGGCAGGATGCCAGGCGCCAGATTGAGCACGATTTCAAGGCTGGAAAAATAAAATATCTTGCAACCACTTCCGCTCTTGAATTGGGAATAGACATTGGAGATACAGACGTGGTTGTGCTTGCAGGCTTCCCCGGGACAATTACCCGCGTACGCCAGAGAATAGGAAGGTGCGGAAGAGCTGGCCAGCAGGGGTATGGGGTATTTGTTGCCAAGGAAAGCCCCCTAGACCAATATTATGTGGAGAACCCCAAGGAATACCTTTATGGAGAACCAGAACATTGCTATATCAACCCAAAAAATGAAAACATCCGCAAGCTCCACATTCTCTCAGCAGCAAAGGACCAGATGTTTTCCCCGGAAGAAATAAGCGAAGAAATCGCAAAAAACATTGAACTGCTCGAAGAAGAAGGGCTAATCAAAAAATGGGGAAATTTTTACTCCACCACAAAGGAAGGTGCAAAAAGGGCCCGCCTAATCAATCTCCGCTCAGCAGGCGGCTCAGTAAAAATCTATAACACTGAAATAGAAAAGCAGATTGGGGAGAGGGGAATTGCAATGGCAATTAAAGAGCTCTTTGAAGGTGCAATTTACCTGCACGGAGGCCGCCCATACCTCTCCAAAAACCTGGACCTGGAAAAAATGGAAGCATGGGTTGAACCAATGCACCGTGCAGTGGAGGAATACACAAGTGCATTAAGCAACAAAAGTGCAGAAGCAGTTGAAGAGCTGGCTTCCCGCGAGTGTTTAGGGCACAAAATCTCTTTTGGAAAAGTCCACATCTCTGAAGAGGTATACGGATTTTTAGTAAAGGATATGTTTGGGGCGACCCGCATAGCTGAGCACACCTTTGAAACCCCGTATTTGTATGAATATGACACTTATGCACTCTGGATAGACCTGGATGATATGGTGTATGATGTTCCCGAGTTTGGAGATGGCCTGCACGCTTTTGAGCATGTTTCTATTTCCATGATGCCCGCAATCACTGGTGCAGACCCAAAAGAATTAGGGGGCCTCTCTTACCCCTCCGGGCGTATGTATGTGTATGATTCAGTAGAAGATGGAAATGGGGTAACCCAGGTAGTGTTTTCTAAATTTGAAAAAATTGTTCAAATGACTAAAGACCGATTGGAAAAATGCGACTGCGAAAAGGGCTGCCCCAAGTGCATTTTAGACCCCAGTTGCGGAAACGACAACCGCTTCCTGAATAAAGAGAGTGCAAAACTAATTGCTGAAAAACTGCTTGGAAAAACAACAAAAAAAGGAAAAAAGAAAAACTAGCCAAGAGTGCTAGTAATCCACGTATTCTATTTTACTAAGGAGCTTTCTCTTTGCTTCAAATGCTTCAATCTCTTTAGTTATCGCATTTACGTCCATCTTGTCTTTTAGGATTCCCTGGTTTATCATTTTTCCAAGAACAAGTGCGGCGGGCAAAGATTCATCCTTAAGCACTTTGTCCTCCTTTACAATCTGGTGCTCCAGGCATTTGCGCAAAAATGGAATCAAAACATCCGGTTTTTCCACCACCCGCTTAATTACGGCATCTATTTCAATACTTACCTGCTCTTCAGATAATGAATCCTCATTCATCTTTAGCAGGATCTTTTTTACCTCTTTAATTGCAGCATCATTTTTTTCGGTCATAGCGCATCAAGCTCCCTTTTTGAATGTGAGATTTTAATTACTATCAGTCTAGCCTTTCTTCTTTCCTTTCTTAGTTTTTTTGGGACGAATTCCGGCAACACTCCCTAGCCTCTTTTTCCTTTCAGTATATTCTGCAGGGGGGAGATTTTTCCTTTTTCGCCCCCTATGGTATTTTGGGGCCTCACGCTCTTCCATTTTTGCCCTAAGCGCTTTTATCCGGTTCCCAAATCTCTCTTCCCCTTTAGCTAATTCAGATAAAGACTCTTCCTTATTTTTGGGGGCCTTTTCCGCGCGGACTCCTCCTTCCTCTTCCGGTTCCTCCTTTTTGGGAATCGCATTTAAATTTACGTTTTTTTCCCCTTCCCAAGGGTCCCGCAGGTCCGGCTCCATCCTAAATTCACTGTCCTTAAGTGCAGTCCTAGTTTCAGGAACTGGTGTTTTTGCATCCTTTTTCTTTTTTTGTGTTGGAGGGCCCATACACTTATTCCGCAATAAAACTATAAAAATTCCATGGATTGAAAGAATAAAAAGAAGAAAAAAATTAGGAAAATCTATTTCCTAACAAAGAACCAATATGCAAGCACAACTACAACCACAACTACAAGCAGGGGAATCCATGGGAATTCTCCGGTTTCCTGTGCTGCTGGCTGTGGAGCAGGTTCAGGTTCAGGCTGTGGAGCTGAAGGCTCTTCAGGCACTACAGGTCCAGGGCCTTCTGCAGGAATTTCAACACAAGTTCCCTCAACGCACATGTTTCCGCTTGCACATTCTTCGTCAGTAGTGCATTCTGGTGTAGGCATTTCAGGTTCTTCAGGTGTTGTTTCTGGAGTGGTTGTGTCCCCTACAGATTCAGAGTCATTATATACTTCTAATGGAGTTTCTCCTACAGTATCTTCCAAATCCAGGAGGTCTTCAAGCTTTACTTCGGTTCCATTTGCAAATACACAAACTGCATATTCTGCGGTCCATCCGCCCATATCCTCAGTTACGCTCTTGATTCCAAGCCCTTCGCGAACACAGTAGCTGTATTCGGTACCTACTTCTCCCCTGTAGAAAGCCCAGGCATCCACATATTGCCCATTGGGCATGCGGCATTCTCCAGAATCGCCTTCTTCAGTTTGTACGATGTTGTATACGTACCCCATCTGTTCACAATAAACTGCTGCAGGGTTTGCAACGGAAAATGCCAGCCCCACGAGCATCATTGCGAAAATTATTCGCTTCATAATTGGGCTCTGTGCTTTAATCCTTTAAATAGTTTTGGATAGCCCTTAGAGAAGTTCAGAAATATTTTTTCCATATTCTTTTGCATCTTTCCATGAAAGAGAATAAGATTTTGGGTTCTCCTTGAAGAATACAATTGGGATGAATTTCCACCGATACCTCATTCCCACGCCCTTTTTTAGGAGAGCATTTGTGGAGTCCTTCTCTTCTATTTTTCCCCGTTTGCGCCTCCATGCAACAAATGTTTCCATGTTGGTGGTTTCAAGCCAGAGCTTGAGGTTCTCAAACTGTTCCCTATCCAGGGAAAGCCGGTCTGACTCATATGCCTTTGCCTCAATCACATACTGCTTGGGGCCCTTGAATACAAGCACGTCCGGGCTCAGCCCGGAAGTCCCGGAACCTGCTCCCCGTATTACCATGAACCCATGTTCACTGAAGAATTTGATTAGCTCCCTTTCCGCACGCGCCCCTTTATGGTAGGTCTTTACCATTATTCCCCCACCAGGAGCTTCCCTGCTTCCCCCTCACAGTCCAATTCCGCATTCATCCCGCTCTCTAGAACTTCCAGCACGTTTTTGCCAGGCTTGTCCATCATTGGGATTTCAGAAATGATTGCCCCCACTGCGATTATTGTTTCTGCTTCCAGATTGATTATGGCAGCTGGAGCAACTCCATTCTTTTTCAATGCAAGCATCACGTAGCTTCCCACGGTTGAGCCCTTCCCGTGCGGGAAAACAAGGATTTTGTCCGCAACGCTTTTTCCCTCAATTGGATGCCCCTTTTCCAGCACAATCCCGGTTTTTGGGTCCACTCCCCCCAAAAAGGATATTGGGTCCTGGCTTACCAGCACTTTCCCGTGTGCTTTTCCCCTTGAAATCGCCCTTCCCTCTATTTCCACAGTATCTCCTCCAGCCGACCGAAGAGCACCTTCTGGTTGCACATCGTAGGAAGGTAAACAGTTGCTTTCCCGGAATTTACCCCGGTTGATTTGAAGCCCATTTGCTCCAGGGGCGCAACAACCATGCAGGTATCTGCAACAAGTATCGCCCCGCGTTTTCGCAGTTTATCTGCCAGCCCGCTCTTTTCTGCTTCTTCCTTGATTTGCCTTGCAAGGCAAATCCAGAATTTTCCTTTTGCAGGCTTTTTTTCAAGCAATTCCAGGATTTCCTCGAGCTCAGCAATAGATGCATGCGGGCATCCAGTCGTAATGAGGTCTGCTGAATCCACATCATTTATTTTAGACTTTAATTCATCCATTTCTTTCTGCGTAACAGTAATCTCTTCTGCATCCGGAGCCACATTCCATTCGGGTGTTACTCCTTCTACAAAATAAAGCGCAACTGAACCCGAAGCAGCCATTGCCGCTCCCAGATATTTAAGCTGGTCCTGATTGGGTTTAATGTTTTTGAATGCAGGAATCCTTTTTCCAGCACGTTTTCCTGCTAGCAGCCCAACAATAGAATAATCTGTACGGTTTTCCAGTTTTGCTTCAATATTCACAAGCAAGCTGGCAACCCTGTTTTCGCTTAGGTGCATCCCATAAAGGGGCGTAATCCCGGTTAATGCTGCGCATAGTGCACTTGGGCCCCCTTCCCGGTTTGTTCTTGCTCCCAAAACCGAATTTGCAAAAGAAACTGCAGAAGACTCGCTCCACGCAACATGCTCACCCTCCCCCGGTCTAATCCCAATTAAGTATGGAGTGCATGTGCAGGTTGTCCGTACCCCCATAGTTGCATAGGCATCCAAAATCTCAATCTGCTTTTTTGCAAAGTCCTCTGGAAATCCAAGCTTCTCCCATTGTTCAGTATCCATTCCAGCAGGGTTCAAGAATGAAGGAATTTCTACCCTTCCTCCAAGTGCGGCCATATGCCTTAAATATTCCAGCCCCGCATCCCCAATTGTCTTATATGAAACCCCTGCAATTTGTGCAGAAGTAACCTTAATCATGCGCTTTGCACCATAAATTTTTCCAAGCGCAAGCAGAATTTCCATTGCTTTCTGCTTTGCTTCCCCATGCGTCCCATGGAGCATCTCTTCTTCGTGCCCAGTTAATTCCAAGTTTTGCACCTATCCAAATTCCCGAATCCCTAATTTAAATGTTCTCTTGCCTGCTTTCCGCTAATTGACGCAATTTTTAACAGCTCAGGTGTATTCCTGCAGCAACTCCATCTTTTTTCAATTCATTAATCTTATCCACTGCTTCCCCGCTTTTCAATTCAATTAGTTTAATTCCCTTTTCTTTACAGTATTCGCGCACATCCTTCCCCACTTTCATAGCCCCATCATGCCCGGTTCCAATAATTAGGGTATGGACTTTTGCTTCTAAAATAGGCCCCAAATCTATTTTTTGCAAAAAGTGCCCCTGTGCCCTCCACCAGTCTGGATACACCTTTCCCTCAATAATAATTACGTCATCAGTGTACGTTTTTCCGTCAATTACTATCTTCCCGAATTCGTATTCTTCAATCATTATAACCCCTCGACTGTGCAAGAACAATAAACCGAAGCCAACAATCTTTTTAATATGTTGTGTGGTTTAAGATGTATTTATGAAGCGAGAATTTTCTACTAACTTAGCCAGGGCTACACTTACAGGCACAAAACCCTTAGCAAGAAAAAAACCATTTTCCAAAAAACCAATTTCAGAAGTTTCTCCTAAAAAAAGGGGAAAAGACCCAATTTTTCTAAGAAGCAATAAAGAAGCATGGGACCTTGTAACAAAAACTGAATCAGAGAGAAACTTAATTCATGCAGGAATCCGTTTCTGGAAGCTGGATTCAAGGATTCCCTATGAAGATGCATATCAATTGGGCATACTCTCGGTTTTCAACAGCGCGCTTCGCTGGGAGCCCCAAAAAAATGATGACTTTTTTAGCTATGCCCTCTCCCAGATGCAAAGTTGCTGGAGGGAAGTTGGGTATTTAGGGGAAACTGCCCACATCCCAGCATATATGCGCGAAGCCAAAACAAGAATGAACAAATGGCTTGCAGCTAACCCCCAAAAAACAAAAGAGGACTTTTTTGAAAGTAAAAACTTTTCAAAATTTGCAAAAAGAAACGGATGCAAACCAGAAACAATTTCTAAGAATCTTGGGCTGGTAGGCCCAGACTCCAGGCCCGTTGATGGGCATGCAGCATTTAATTCGGCTGCACCCCAATCCAAAGAAGAGCATTTTGCACATGCAGAAATAATTGTTGGGATGAGCGAGTATTGCTCCAAAGTAGCAAATACAGGAGGAATTCTGTTTCAGGAAGAGGTTGTTATTGCCAATACAATTTCTGCTGCCCTCAAAGACGCCTTCAAAGCATTGGATACGCGCAGCAGAAAGATTCTCTCCAGACGGCATGGCCTAAATGGATACAAGCGCAAACACAAGTGGGAGGAGATAGGAAAGGCATATAACATAACCAAACAGGCAGCCGAGCAGAGAGGTGCAAAGGCGATTAAAGCGTTGGGTGCAAATGCATGCCTCTTTGAAGTTTGGGAGGAGCTCTAAAATGCAAAGGCAGCTCATAAAATCCCCAAAAACAAGTTCAAATTCCAAAGCCATGGCCAAAGGTTTTTCTAAACCCTGCTCTCCAAGTGATTTAGCTGTAGAAAAAACCTATCTTCTCAAGCGTGCCTTTTGGGCATACAAGTTGGGAAAAATTCGTGGTTCATACTCCAAATCTTTTGATTTTTCAGAAATTACTCCAGATATGAAGCTTACCAAAAATTTTGCAATTTCCCCGGATTTCTCCAGAGAAGGATTCCTTTTGCTCCTGGAAGCAGCACACGATTGGAACCCAAAGAAAAATCCGAATTTTGATGCATTTGCGATGCTGCGCTTGAGGCAATGGAAGGCGCGCACTGAAATCAAAGAGCGAAATGTAGCCTATAGTTTTTCTCTTGCCCAGGAAATAAACAGCTTTGAGGGCTTTTTTAACCATAATCCAGAAGCAACCTTGGATGATTTTGCAAAAGCCAAAGGAATTGGGAAGAAGCGCGCAGAAAACATCTCATTTGCTGCATGGCATTGGAACAATAGCACAAAAGAAGTAAATTCCTCAAAATTTTTTTATTCTTCAGCTAAGGAGGATGATGCTCCGCTTTTGGGCTTAAGTTTTGATCAAACTTTAGAGGGTCCCTTATATGATATGTGCCCGGACCTACTTGCTGAAGAAGACGATATTTCTGATAAACTTGAACTGGCATTTGCATCTCTTTCAAAAAAAGAAGCCAGAGTACTAAAATTGCGCTTTGGGCTCTCCGGTGGAGTTGAGCACACCTATGATTCAGCAGCAGAGATTCTGAAAAAATCCGTTTCCCAAATCAGGGAAATAGAAAAAGATGCATTGCTAAAACTAGCTTCCAGCATGGACCCAATTAATTTTTCTGAACGTGTCCAATTAATGGAAAAAACAGAATCTGAGCGGGAATTTGTAGAAAAAAACGAATCTCTTCTTGCACTTCTTCCGCTTTTAGAAGAATTTGCCCTCAGGCTAAATTATGGAATTGGGTTGCCACATCATTTTTCTCCAAGAGAAATATCATTTCTATTGGGGGCAGGGCATACCAGCATAAGTTCCCAGATAAAAGATAGCCTCCTGCAAATGGTTTCCAATACTTCCTGCAAATCTTTTTCAAAGAAAAAAGGCGCCTCAGGAGTCCGCCCCTTTTTACTGGATAATAAAACACTAATCGAACCTCTTTCAGTAATCCAAAAAAATATTTTGACTCTGCGCTATGGGCTTGGAAATAAAAAAGCCTTAAGCGGGCCCAAAACTGCAAAAGCACTAAAAAATGGGGAAAAACCTCTTAGCAGAGAAGCAATACGGCAAAAGGAATCCGAAGCCATCTGGAATATTTTCAAAGCTACAATTGAGCAGAAACCTGTTGGTGCACTCAGAAAATTCATTTTCCAGCATTCCAAATTGATATCCTCAAACCTTACTTCAAAACAGCAGAAAATCCTCTATATGCTCTTGGAGCCTGCATCCAAGCGAGCAAACAGGATATTCCCAAACCAGGCCGAGCGAGTTCTTTTGGGCTCAGCAGTTTCCAAATTACTTGAATTGACCTATGTTTCAAAACGAAAACAGAAGAGCGAAAATGAGGTTTCTATTCCCAAAAACAGGAGGGAATTTGTTCATGCAAACTCCTTTTTGCTAAGTACTCTCAGCCCTTCTGCAGAAATGCAGCTTAGGCTCCGTTATGGGATGGAAGCCTGGAGTGAGCACACACATACCCAGACAATGCAGGCACTTAAGCTGGACTCCGTTTCCCAGACCAGGAAAGTAATTAGTGGTGCATTGGATGAACTGAGAAAAATAAGGGCAGAAGTCCAAGCTGGGCTTGATTTGAATGCTTCAATCAAATACCTTCTCAAGAATAACCTGAAAGTACTCCAAGCGCTCCCTCCAAAACTGGAGGCTGCAGCAAGGCTCTGGAGCGGTGCAGAAGCAGGAAAGCAGCATACAAGTGCTGAGATTGCAAGTGCCCTGAATATTTCCGTAGAGCACGCAAGATACCTCCAGCTTCGTGCATACCAATTTGTTTATGGAAAACTAAAAGAGTCTGCAAAAAAGGCAACGAAGTTCTTTGAGTTAGATTAATATTCTTCTTTATTTATCTGCAGGAATTCAGCTTTCTCAAAATGCTTTGCTGCCTCCCCAAAGGGCTTGGTTGCATCCAGGCCCATTTTTGCAGTAATGCTGGAGCCCTCACTTGCTTCTGCAGATGGGTCCAAAGATGAGCCTTTTTGATTCTCCTTCACAACCAAATCTTTTGAAGCCTGGAACCGGGTTGCAACCGCCCACTCAACCTCTTGCGGATTATTCACGTCAATATCCTCATCCACAATAATTACCTGCTTCAGGGATTTGTGCCCTTCAAATGCAGCTTCAATTGCCTTTTTTCCAGAATCCGGCATATTCTTCTTAATGGAAACAACTGCATGGAGCCAGGAACACCCGCCCGGAGTAATATTTACTTCCCTGCACTTTACTGCTTTGTTTACTGCCTCAAAAATAGTAGGCTCCCTTGGCATTCCCATCAGCACCTTGTGCTCAAGCCCACCTGGCAAAAGTGCATGGAAAAGCGGATTTTGCCTGTGGTAAATTTTCTTTATCTGCATAACCGGCTGGTTCCTCACAACATCATAAGTATCAGTTAAATCTACAAACGGCCCTTCTTTTGCAAGCTCGTTTGCACTTATTTTTCCAATGAATGCAAATTCCACATTTGCCGGAATCTCAATTCCGTTCATCAGTTCAATGGTTTCAAAAGGCATGAGAGTATTTGCAATCTCCAGTTCATTTTGCCCAAGTTTAGAAGAGATTGCAGAAGCCAAAAGTACATTTATTGGCGCCCCAATAATTACTGCAACATCTAATTCCCCGTCTTTTGAGCGCTTCAAAAATTCATCCAAATGCCTGGGAAGTATTCTCAATACAATTTTTTCCCCATCAATAACCATCATCCTGTGAAATGAGCAATTGGTTCCATATTCCGGGTCTTTTGCAATAACTATCCCTGAGCAGATATATGGTCCCCCATCCTTCTCTGTGTGCACGGGAACAGGAATTTCCAGGAGCGAACTCATGGTTTTCTCAAGCACAGGAGCATTTGCAGCCTTTTTGGGCTTTGAGGGAAAATTAATTGCCTGGGACATCTTTTCCCCCAGCTCCCCTACTTCACACCCCAAATAATCTGCAACCCTCTCTTTAGTGGAAAATACGTTGGATACACAGCGCACACTAGAGTCCTCTGTATGCCCCATCACCGGGGTGGGCTGGAATGCACGAAATACGCCTGCCATCTCCAGATACTTTTTCATTGGGGCATCAACAACTTTGAGCTCTCCCTTTTCCTTGAGTTCATTTACAAAATCACGAAAAGATTTCACATTTTCCACCTCCCGAACCGCGGAGGGGGATACCCCCTCCCTCCGAGAAACCTCAGGTTTCTTCTCTCGAGCAGAGCTCGAGACAGTTTGAGGGTCGTCCTGACCCTCCCCCAAATTATCAAACTAATATTAATCTGAAATTTCACATTTTCCACCTCTTGAATAATTTATGCTTTATTCCGAACTGGTCTAAAGTCTTTCCACAAATAAAATCAACCAAATCCTCAACCTTTTTGGGTTTTGAATAAAATCCGGGACACGCAGGCAGGATTACCCCCCCTGCCAAAGTAACTTTCTCCATATTCCGTATTGCAATATAAGAAAGAGGGGTTTCCCGGGTAACCAAAACAAGCTTCTTCCGCTCTTTAAGCATTACTTCTGCACTCCTGGAAACCAGGTTGGACCCAATTCCCGAAGCAATTTCCCCCAATGTTTTCATAGAGCAGGGAGCAACAATCATTCCCTCAATCAAATGTGAACCCGAAGCAGGGGGTGCACCCATATCTTTTTCGTCAAAATCCGGTTTTGGAAGCTTTACTTCCTCAGCCTTTGCAACAGCTTCCGCCCCGGAACCGTTAACTACCCAGACTTCGTGCCCAAGTTCCTTTAGCACTTCATGCAGCCTAAGCCCATACTGCAAACCTGAAGCCCCGGTTATTGCCAAGAGGATGCGCATACCCAAATACAGAGCTAATATACTTTAAAATAGATTATGCTTTCTTTACGATTAGTGCCGTAGCATTTATTTTTTCATTTTTCTTTTTGCAGGGCCTTGCCATGTTTTGTCCCCAAGGGACTCCAGGTATTTTCTGTGATTGTTCATCCTGAAGAATACCCTTTCCTTCCATCGTTCGCTCCTATGCCCATTTGTAGTTTCCATAAGAGAAATACTCGTGGATACTGCAATATTTTCTGCTGCTGAGCTGAGCATTCTTTTAGTTGAATCCTCAAGTTCCCCCTTTTTGAGAATGTTAATAATTCCCTGGTAAGATTGGGGCAATTGCAAATCCTTCAGAAGGCATGCCGCCTCAAACGATAAGGATTTTTCATCCGATTCCAAAATTTGCAGTGCAAGTTTTGCAATTCTCTCTGCCTGGACCTGGTTACACCTGTTCCGCAATACATGCAAATCCAACTCATGCATCAAACTTATGAGTTTTTCCGCTTCCGGTTCTATTTCGGGTTCCAATAAATCAATAAGTGCATCCAAAGGCAAAACCTTAATGGATTTAAGAAACTCTTCTTCGTGCCAAGTGGTTAAAATTCCAAAAGGATTCTCTGTGGAATCAGCAGTTTTCTTTGTTATGCTCTTTTTACTTTCCCCCATTCTCTCCCCTCAATTATTTCCCCACGTTTTTTCCCTGGAGTTTTAGTTTCCCTACATATGTGCGCTCCCTAGAATTCGCATCCAATTCAGCCAGCTGTTTATCATACAACTTGTTAACTAAGGGTATTTCAGCATAATATTCACACGATGGCCTTTTTTTGAACGGGCCCCCGGTACATTTTTTTGCAACACAGGCTCTGGGAGGGGCGAAACTGCCATCTTCGAGTGTTCCAACAGATGCCCATTTACATCTGGGTGCCATTGAATCCGCTGCCATTTTTCATCTACCTTTTTTTGCTGTTTGCAAAGCCAGGTATCAACTTGTCTCCAATTTGTAAAAATACGAATATTCCCAGGAGGTATCAATTGCTCTGGCCAAGCAAAAACTTACACTCTATTTCCCACCAATATCTTTATAAACCCACACTTAACACTTCTCAATTAAATATCTTCCCTCCAAATCCCATGTATGCAGGTACTGAAGCTGGGCGGAAGTGCCCTTACTGATAAAGAGGGCTACCTGAAAGCCAATATGGAAAATATTGGTTCCCTTGCAAAAATGCTGGGAGATCTATGGAAAGAAGGCACCAAAGACATAATCCTTATTCATGGGGCAGGCTCCTTTGGCCATCCATTAGCACTAAAATATGATTTAACTTCCAGAGTGGAAACAGAAAAGCAGAGGCTGGGGGCGGCAGAAACCCATTCTGCCTGCGTTTCTCTCTCCCACCTCCTTGTAACCGCCCTCCAGGCACAAAATGTTCCTGCAATTTCTATTCCCCCTGCATTCCTGGGAAAACTAAAAAACCGGCGCCTTGTGGAATTTAACTCAAAACCTGTAAAAAAAGTACTCAAATTAGGGTATCTCCCGGTGTTGCATGGGGATATGATGCCTGATTCCGAATTTGGGTGTGCAGTATGCTCTGGAGACCAGCTGGTTTCCTGGTTTGGAAAGGATGCAGAACGCGTAATATTGGCAACGAATGTAGATGGGGTTCTTGCGGATGGGAAACTTGTTCCAAAAATCAACAAGGAAAACTTTGAAGAAGTTTCTATGCACTTTAAGCCCACGGCCTATGCAGATGTGACCGGAGGAATGAAAGGCAAAATAAAGGAGCTTCTTGGGCTTGGTGTGCCCACATACATAGTTAATGCAGAGTATCCCGAGCGCGTTGAAGCCCTTTTGAAGGGAGACTCTGCTCCCTCCACTCTTGTAGAGTAATCAGTTCCTCTAACTACTACTTTTTAAAACATTTTTATGTATATATTATTCCCATGAGCGGGCCCAAGCGCATTCCTCCACCCCCACAAGCCTTAAAGCAGAAAGGGGCACCTCCACCTATTCCAGCAAGAGCCCGCAAGCCAAAAGATGAATTAAGCGGATTTTTTACTGCTCCAAAAAAAGTGCCGCCTCCCCTTCCAGAAAAATTCAATCAAAATAACGCAATTATTCCGCCCCCGCTTCCCAATGCTAAAAAGCCGGACCCTGAGCCGATAACCCAAAAAGTTCCCTTTCCACGTGAGCCTGAGCCAATTGAAAGCTCCCCTCCAAAAATCCAGGCAGGAGCCATACAACCTAGGCCTCCAACCCCTTCCGGTGTAGCCGCCCTAAGAAGAAAGGGGCGAAAGAAAGTAGCTTCTGTTTCCAAAAAGCCCAAAGCGGATGTTCCCTCATCAATTGACATTACCCATGCATTTGAGCCACAGCAGGCAAAAATATCAATTAACCGCGAATTTGTTCATCTAAATGCAAAAAACCTTTTTCAGGGTGTTGCAGATTTGTGCACAACGCTCCAGCCCTCCTTTGAAACTGAAGAAATTTCTTTTCAGATGGATGGAATTTTTGCAGGAAATAAAAAAATAGGTGATTTTGATGCTGAGCCCTTAAGAATAAAAATAGAGGTTCCCCTGGATTTACTTGGATTTTCAAGAAATTCCCTTCCTCTTACCGCACTAACTTCCGAATTTGCAATTTCCCCAAAAGACCTGGGGAAGCTGATTTCCAATGCAAAAACAATTGGAATAGTTGCAATGCGCTTTGGGAAGCGGGAGGTAATAAAGCTTGCTTTCTTCAATGAAGAAGACAGAATGGAGAGCAGCATTTCACTCAGGCAATAATTTTTCTAATATCACTTATTTATATATCTATTCACACATTAAATAATAGTATGCTCAACTCCGACCCGGTGCTTGCAAAAATATCTTCTACTTCCTCTAGTCCTGCAGTTGAAGTTTTAGGCCCAAAAGTTCCAAGAGCCTCATATCGCTCTTCAGGGATGCGCAACCGCTGCCCGTTAGTTGATTCGTATGCTCCTCCAACATTTGATGTTGGAACCAGAAAAGAGATTCCATCCATAGATAAATATGGTGCAAAACGGGATTCAGTTTGCCGGAAGCGCGCAGAAGGAATAGAGCGCCTCTTTAAGGCAATAGAATCCCTCTTTGATATTGAAAACAGGCTTTCATTCTTAGGCAATAAGGTATTGTGCTCAACAGAGAAAAATGCTGAAGGCGAACCGGTTGGAGATACAGCCTTCTCTTCCGATGGCAGTGGGCAGACCCGCATTTGGCTTGATGAACTGATTTGGGCCAAAGAAGGCAAAAAAAGAGAGCTCTGCTTTGCAGATGAACTCTCCATCCCCTGCCTAATTGGCCTTTTTGAAGGAGGTGCAATGAACCTGGTCTGGACCCTGGATGCTGCAAAATATGTTGCAATTACCTCGAAGGGAGAGAATCTGGAGCTCGAAGTTTATAATGATAAAAAGGAAGCTCCGGTATTTACTGCAAAAGAGCACAAAAGCATCACTGCACTCCGCACAAAAAAATAAATTTTACCCATTTATGCAAAGCTAATTAAATATGCGGGAAGAATACTACTTAATTATTTTAGGTGAGCAAATATGAAAACGACATTAAGTATCATCAAAGCGGATGTTGGAAGCTATTGTGGGCATCAGAGATGCCATCCAAACCTCATGAAGGCAGCAGAAAATATGCTAAAGGAGGCCCAGAGTTCCGGACTTTTAATAGACTATTATGTTGCAAGATGCGGAGATGACATGGACCTCATTATGACCCATGATAAGGGTGAAGGAAACGAACAGGTCCATAAACTTGCCTGGGATGCATTCCTTGCAGCAACAGAAGAAGCAAAAAAACTCAAGCTCTATGGTGCAGGCCAGGACCTTCTTTCCGATGCATTTTCCGGAAACGTAAAGGGAATGGGCCCAGGATGTGCAGAAATCGAATTTGAAGAGCGCAAGAGCGAACCGGTAGTCTGCTTCCTGATGGACAAAACCGACCCCGGCGCATTCAATCTGCCCATCTACAAGATGTTCGCAGACCCGTTTAACACCCCTGGGTTGATAATTGACCCAAGCATGCAGGGCGGTTTCCGCTTTGAAGTATATGATATATATGAAAACAAGAAAGTGATGCTTAACACGCCTGCAGAACTCTATGATTTGCTTGCACTGATTGGCTCCACTTCCAAATACGTAATAAAGCGCGTTTACCCTGGCCCTGGAAACAAAGTTCCGGAAAATGAAGCTGCTGCTGCAATAAGCACAGACAAGCTTTTCCAGATTGCAGGGGATTATGTAGGAAAAGATGACCCGGTTGCAATTGTGCGTGGCCAGAGCGGCCTTCCTGCAGTAGGTGAAATTGTAGAGCCCTATTCATTCCCCCACCTTGTTTCAGGATGGATGCGTGGCTCACATGTAGGTCCGATTTATCCATGTGCAATGGATAAATCCGACCCAACCCGCTTTGATGGGCCCACCAGGATTGTGGCCCTGGGATTCCAGCTGGCTGAAGGAAAACTTGTTGGCCCAAATGATGTGTTTGCAGATTCTGCATTTGACCATGCAAGAAGGCAATCCCTTGCAGCAGCAGACTATATGCGCAGGCACGGCCCATTCCAGCCGCACAGGCTTCCTCCGGCCGACATGGAATATACTTCCATGCCTAAAGTGATGGAGAAGCTCAAGAACAGGTTTGAGCCTGTAGAATAGGCCCCAGAAAACCTAAGAGGAAATGCCAAATGTTTAGATTAAATAATGTCCGGATGCCCAGGATTAAAACAATGGCGATTGCAGCCCGCCAATCTGGACCTTCTTTTTCTCCTGAGCCCAAGCCATTTGCCCGTCGTTTCCGCCCCAACCTGATAATACTCGAGGGAGGAAAAGCACGGGAACCCGTCAAGCCCAAAGAAAAAAAGCAAATTTGCACCTTTTGCGCAAACGAGCTCAATGCCCAGGAAGCAGATGACTTAATGGAATGGAGAAAATCGGTTGCAATTGTGCTTGGGCATAAAAATCCAGAGTTTAGGGGAAAGCGCGAAATTCCATCCGAAGACCTTGCCCGGGATTGCGAAGGCTTTTCCTTTACTTACTTCAACGATAAGGACCGCCGAAGCTAACCCTTATAAACCATTTTCTTTAATTCTTTTTTATGCGTGCATTTTTTGTTTTGCTCCTGTTTGCACTTTCACTTTCCCAATCTCTGGAATATTCAAACCTTGAGATGAATGTGCTAAACCAGCATGGAGAGCCCGTAGAAGGAGTAAATTTCTTTCTCAATTGCAAAATGACCTTTACCACTGTTGAGCGCTTCCTCTGCACAAGCGGACTAAATGGAACCTGCAAAAGTGCATGCATAGACTGTGCACCAGGGGAAGTTGCAACTGTCCGCGCAACATATGGAAACCAAACAATCGAGCAGACCATCCCTTCCTGGACAGGCTCTGATGCAGAAAGCTGCAAGCCTACTTATGCAACTTCCAATCCCCTGGGAACATTTGTAGTTGAAACCGAAGAGGTTCCAAATGAAGAATTGGTTCCAGATCCATCTGAAATAGATGGAAGCAAGGAAAATCTCCCGGAAAATGTAAATATTGAAACAAAGGATTACCATCTTACCTCAACTGAAGGAGACAGCTATGAATACGTCTCTTATGTGAACACAACTGCAAAAAAAGAAGCAGAAGCTGCAAGCCAGGATGCAGGATGCCTCCCCTTTTTCATACTCCTCCCGTTTTTATTGCTTTTTGCAGTGCACATGCGCACTTAACCTAAACTTATTCTTCCTCAATTATCCCAAGGACCCTCTCTACTGATTCTCCCGGAGTTTCGTTTGCAATATTCAGCATATATGCAGGAACCCTCTCAAATAGTTCCGAATAAAATGATTTTCTCATCCAGGTCTTCCTTGGGTTTCTGCTCAATTGATGAGGATTGCAAAAATCATTTTTTGCCAGATAATTTACTGCCTCTTTAGCCTCCAGCTCCCTGAAGGCAGGCCCCTTTTTGTCATTAACCAGAAGCACAGCTGCCCCCATTACCGAAGACGCCATTATTCTGTCATTCCCAAAAAGCATTTTCACATCCACAATATGCCTGCCCATGCAATCTGCTTCCTTATGGAGGAGAACATCCAATTTTTGTGCATATTTTTTCCAGTCTTTTCCAATATTGCCCCGCACATACGAATTCTTTTCTGAAGAATGCACCAAAACATCATTTGCAATCCGCACAAACATCCAGTCATCAGTCAGGAAATTAGTGTATTTTTCCAGCAGGAGGCCATAAGTGAGCGTTGTTTTCCCGCTTCCAGATGGGCCAATAAATGCTATTCCATTTCCCCCAAAGTCCACATATGAACCATGTATGGAATACCTTCTGTGCTCTGAGCGCACATCTTCTAGGTATTCTGCAACCAACCCAAGTGCCATAGACTTAATCCATCCATAATAGTCACAATTTTCAATAAACAGTGTTTTTGAAACCGGCTCGTACTTTACCCGCATCGTTTTTCCATTTTTAACCGAAAAAATCCGTGCATGGGGGCGAATTGAATCCAGCATTGGATGGAAATTGTCTTCCCACATTTCCTTGTGCTCCGGAGAATCAGTAAAGAACTTTACACATGTTCCATAGATATTTGCTTTAATTTCATATAAAGGTTTTGAGCATATTTTTGAAAAAAGCTTTTCCTTCTCCTCAAGCGTAATTTTGCGGACATCATACATATTTCCATATTCTGCCTTGCTCCATTATAAAGTTTAGGTTCGCATAAAGGAATCTGTGGGCCAAATGCTTCGCTTTGGATATGTGTATCCTGTGGGGAAACTGCTCAAGCCCTCCAGGCGGAAATGTTCTGATTCCAAATTAGTAGAAACAGGAAGGGAAAACCTCCTTAGGATTGCAGATGCCCTTGAGTGGAACCATCAGCATGGAATCAGGCTTTTTAGGATTCCCTTTGAAACAATTCCCTTTAGCCCAAATTCTTCCTGCTGGAAAAAAGAGCTTGATGTAGAAGGAGAAGTGTTGGGAAATTACATACGCAAAAAAAGAATGCGCCTTTTTATCCGCCTTCCTTCCACCTGCCCAATAAGCTCTCCGGACCCTGCTGCAACCAAGAGAGGGATTGCAGCCCTGGAGCATTCTGCTGCCATCTTAGGTCTTCTGAATGCAGGAACTGATTCTAAGATCATTGCCCAAATTGGCCGAATCCATGCCAAGAGGAAGGAAACCGCAAAACGATTCATCAATTCAGTTTCCAGGCTTTCAGAAGATGCCCGGAAACGCCTGGTTGTGGAAAATGATTCGGTCCACTGGTCCTTTTACGATGCATTTGGCCTTGCAGGCAAACTCCATCTTCCAATAGTATTCAATTATGCTGCATTTATGCAAAACCACTTTACCGAGCTTTCTGCAGCAGACACAATCAAGGTAAATGCAATGAGCTGGAAAAAAGAGGATGGTCCGCAAAAAATATATTATTCTGAAACAGTGCGCGGAGAAAAAAGAAAAAGCAGCATTTCAAAAAAGGCCTTTCTTAAGTTTTATGGAGGAATAAAAGGGCTTAATGCGGACATAATCATAAATACTGAAGGCGGCGGCAGGGCTGTCCTCAAAGCCCAGGAATACACCAGGTGATTTTAATGGCAGAAAAACTTAGCCCGGAAGACAGGAAAAGTGCAATTCTCTTTACAGCAGGATGCTCAGTGTTCACAGTTCTCGGAGTACTGCTTGCAGTAGTTTTGCGGCCTTTGGGAATAGGCATCCTGGGTCCCCTTCTCGTAGGCCCCGGCATTACAATATTCCTTTTTGGGGCCCTCTATGATTCTTCCCTTGGCCCCTTAATGGGAATTAGCAGCGACAAGTTTACTGATAAACTGCGCTATGCATATATGGCCCTTGGTGCCCTGTTTATTGCAATGGGGTTCTTTGCCTGGGTTCTTGGGTAGATTTATAAGCTTTTGAAGTTACTTTTTAGCTTGGTGCAGCAAAATGGGAAAAGTTAAAACCAAAAAAACTCCAAAAAGAGGGGTTGGTAAAACCATGAAAAGGGTGGATGTGTATCAATACAGGCTGCAAATAGGCGGAGATATATATGAGATCCATTCTGCAAACCCCCTCAACACGGAGTTCCTCAAATCCAAAAAGGAAGGGGAAAAGGCTGAAATTACTGGTAAAGAATTGGTAACTGCACTTAATAGCTACAAATCCAATCCGCTGATGCCCGGAATCGAAACTTTTACTCTCATATATAAAGTAACTGAGCGCCCATATAATGAGCCTGGAAAAGACACAGTTATGGTCGAAGAAAAGCGCCTTGCAACTAAAGATTCTCCAGAGGGCCACTTCAAAGCCATGATGAAGCTCCTCAACACCTGGAAGGAAGTTGGCATGGCGAATATAGAATTCCAGAAGAAAGCCAATGTTCCAAAGAGTAAATTGCCCATTGCTTTCCTGGAAATAAACGAATTCACCGGAAAAAAACAAAAGGTTGCCTAATATGCCAAATGAAGACGATGAAATCATGGTTTGCCCGCATTGCGGTGCTGACCTCTCTGACCCCGCGGCCCTAAAACCCTTTAACCATAGGGCAATAATCAGCTGGACCGGAAAGGAGATGTGCCCCGTTTGCCACTATTACGGTTTCTTTTTGCTGATTCCCCGCTCAGAATATGAAAAAATAGATTTTCCCCACCACAAGGTCACAAAAAGGAGCTATAAAGATGCTGCAAAGCAGGCAGCCCATGAGAATTCCTGGATTCTTTTAGCCGTAGC
>JGI10211J34971_10000467_pt1 | contig 32767 bp, 43 predicted proteins | sample Etolagsediment_FD_34971 | JGI IMG/M metagenome (IMG submission 34971)
CGGACGAGGACGACGAGGGTGGAGACGGACCGGACGACGACAAGCCGAAGGACGACAAGCCGAAGGGCGACGGCGTCCAGAACGAAGGTGAGCGCCCTTTTGACGGCGCTGTTGCCAACTACAATCCTAAGCAGCCACGAGGCAAGGACGGTAAGCGGACTGCAGGCGGTCGGTTCTTCCACGGCACGACCGAGAAGCGCGCCAATGACATAGCCAAGCACGGGATCACCCCGGCCAAGTTCCGCAACTACGACCCCAAGGTGTATGACGGAGGCCAGAAGGGGAAGGTCTATGTCAGCTCGAAGAAGTCCGTGGCCGACCAGTACGCCAGAGACACCTCTGTAGTGAGAGGTCGCGGCGGCGAGCCCGCCATCGTCGAGATTCAGGTGCCGAAGGGGAAGGCGCTCTTTGCGGACGCGGGGCCCGAAACGAAGGCGTACGGCAAGGGCACTGCCTTCTACCATAAGGGAAAGATTCCCGCGTCTTGGGTGAAGTCCGTCAAGGTCTATGACCACTGGGACGGATGGCAGACTACGTTCGTGCGAAACGTCGACGGCGAGTTCGCCACGTTCTATGTTGTGGTGTTCCTTGCCCCGTTCGATGACCAGAAGGACGACGACGTTCAGAACGAGGGCGTGACAGCCAACTACAATCCGCATCAGCCGCGAGGCAAGGACGGCCGTTGGAGCAGCGGCGGCGCTGGAGGTGGAGGCGGCGGCGGTGGCGAACAGCGCGCGCTGCAGCTACCTCCAGAGGGAGCGCCGGACGACGTCAAGCAGCTCTATAAGGACAGGCAGCGCGCCTACACACGGATGAGGCAGAAGGGACTCTCCGACGAGGAGAAGGCCAAGCGGACCGAGGAGTACAATCGGGCCACGGACGCCCTGAACAAGAGCAAGCAGGAGCATCCAGAGTTCCACGGGAAGAAAGCCGGTGGCGGCAAGAAGACGGACGATGCGGCGAACAAGCCAGATGCCGGGAAGACGTCGTCGTGGACGGACGGCCCCGCAGACACAGGAGCCGCACCTAAGCAGACCAAAACACAGAAGGCGAGAGACAGGCTGGAGGAAGAGCAGGGCTGCCATGTGTCTGTCCGCAACAAGTACGGTGACGAGGTCGACACAGGCGCAGACTGTGTGAGTGAAGTTGGATTGAAGGCCAGCCGCGAGCGGGAGGTTGCTCGGCAGCTTGATCACATATCGGACGAGCATGCAGACATAGTGAGCCGATTCGATGGCATCGACGGCGCGGGGCTAGCTCGTATCAATTACCAAGACACGCCTACGCTAACAAAGACGAACTCCTCATTGCGTTCGCGGTCGGATGTAAAGGCGGCTGGGTTTTATGATCCATTAGACCATAGCATTACAATTGGATCTGGTGGTACAGGACGACCTAATATCGTGCATGTGGGCGGGGGGTCGTTTGTGGTAGGCGGGTCGACGCAGGGTATATACCGTCACGAGCTTGCTCACGCTGTAGATGCACATCACGCCCATATGCACGGAGGTCATTACCTTACCGACACGCCCCAGTGGAGATCGGCCGTTTCAAGGTCAGGTGGTCTCGGACAGATGTCCAAGCACGTTTCCGAGTACGCCGGGACAAACCGAGAAGAGGCTTTTGCCGAGTGTTTTAGCGCGTGGACGTGCAAGCGTTATCAGGCGGGCTCGTTGCCCGCTGGCATTGAAACCTTCATGAGCAAGCAGTTCCCATCCAAGCAATAGGAGACAAGCGATGTTACTGCAGCCGAACTGCAGCAAGCGGAAGTGTAAGCACTACCTGGGTATCATCCAGCCCGACGGCACGGAGATGACCGAGTGCGTCGCGTGCGAGGCATTCCCCGAAGGCATCCCCGACGAGATCGCCTATGGTGACAACGACCATACGTCACCGTTCACGGGCGACAACGGCATCCAGTTCGAGAAGGCCAAGTCGTTTGAGGACACGGCCATGTTCCGCCGGATGCAGGAACAGGACGCACAGGCAGAGGCGTAGTATCCTATGCGAGCGAGAAAACCATGGTGGGCCAAGACCTTTGAGTTGCGAGGCCCCGTGTGCGACGCCACAACGGGCAAGCCGACCGTCCATGTGTACGTTACCGTTAGGCCATGGGCTCGGTGGGTGCTGCTGGTGATGCATTGGCTACGGGTAATCCGAAGTGCAGTCTCATTGAAAGCACAGGGAGGTCCCTATGCAGCGAGACGAGATCAAGATCGGGATGATTGTAATGACCCCGACTGGCCAGATGCGTGTTACTGAGAGAGGCATTGGCAATTGGTGGTCGTGCAAGATGATACAGTCGCTGACGTCGGTCTGCCACGGACAGCAGGAGATGTGGCATGGCGGCAGCCTCCGTATTCCGAACGAGAGCGACGAGCGACTGCTGAGTGACGCCGCGGAGAGGCAAGCCAAGGAACAGCTATGTCTGCATGAACAGGCGAGGGCACGGAGACGCCGGTAATGGCCACGAATCCACTCAAGATCGACCCGAGCCGCACGACGATGCTGCGGCGTCGATTCGTGGCCGAGATGAACAAGCGCTTCCTCCGATTGCGATCTGCGGTTCTCTATGCGCTGGTGCAGCAGGACGTACTGGGCCTCAAGGACAGGCCGCTTGGTGTGTTCAACTACAATCCGCATCAACCGCGAGACAAGGATGGCAGATGGACATCGGGTGGAGGAGGCGGCGGTGGTGGTGGCGATGACGCCTCTCCTCATAAATGGCGCACAGAGGAGGAGGGTAAAGTCATCGAGGACGAGATGTATGATAAGCACGCAGAATCGATTGCACAGACACCCGGGGCGAAAGAAGCTCTTCAGAAGTACGAGCGGTTCGGCTCCCACAAAGAGTACCATGAAGTGGGCCGTGTCCTTCGGGAAGGAGAGGAGCCATCTCCCAAAGTACAAGCCGCTATATCGGGATTAGACGCCGCTGTTGGAGCAGGGAGTGAGGTCGACTTCGATATATACAGAGGCGCGGCGGGGGTAGGCGGTATGCAATTCCCATCAAAGCTTGAAGATGCACGCGCGCTTATAGGAACAGAGGTGACCGAGCGTGCGTTTATGAGCACGTCCATCCAGCCGTCTACATTTATAACCAGCGGGAATATGATGGTTATACGAGGTCGGAAAAAGGCGGTGACTGTACAAGCAGCACGGAAGGGCCAGAAAAGGATGGACGCCATCCACAAGAGAGGTGGGAGGCTATCAGAAGGCGGCGAAATGCTGGTGGCGAGGGGAACTCGGATGCGATTAGTGGGGGTCGAGAGGATCACACACCCGACTGTTAAAGTACCCAGTGCGAAGCCCGGTCCCGGCGGTAAGTACACATGGAGCTCTCCGGACGTCACGCTGTTCACATTTGATGTTGTTGGCGGACCCACCGCCAACTACAGCCCAACATTCAACGCCGCCGACGACGAACTGACGAAGGCGGCACACCACAGTCTGGCCCATGCAGCTACAGAGCACGCGGTCGTTCATAAGCTAGGCGAGCGGGCATACGAGTTCGCCACGGACGACCAGAAGCTCCTCGCGTTCAAGCGATGGTTTCGCAAGGAAACCGAGGCGCAGCTCCTTACCGTGGACTCCCAAGGCAAGCCGTGGTTGGCGAAGTACGTCGACAGCGCATACCGCAAGGGCGCGATGCGTGCGTACACGGACGCGCATCCAGAGCTAGGCCAGACTGCAGAGTACTGGAGGGGATCGAAGGAGCAGTTCCTCCGGTCGTCGTTCCTCCAGCCCGAGCGCGTCAGCAAACTGAAGCTGCTTACCACACGGAACTTCGAGGAGCTCGATGGCATCTCACATGCCATGTCTCAGAAGCTAGGCCGCGTCCTAGCACAGGGTATAGCGGACGGAGACGGCCCCGCCAAGATCGCACGGCAGATCAACAAAGAGATCAGGGGTATCAATCGCACTCGCGCACGCGTGCTCGCGCGCACGGAGATCATCCATGCGCACGCAGAAGGCCAGCTCGATTCGTTCGAGGACCTGGGCGTCGAGCAAGTAGGTATGATGGCCGAGTGGAGCACGGCGCAGGACGAACGGGTCTGCCCGATCTGCAGGCCCCTCGACGGCGTAGTCATGCCAGTGGCCAAGGCACGCGGCCTGATTCCCCGTCACCCGAACTGCAGATGCGCGTGGATACCGGCCAGCGTCGGAGAGGATCCTGCAGGCCAGTTGCGTGGTCGGAAGGCGATGACCGCCGTGCGCAAGTCGATGCGGCGGGAGAAGCCCAAGACCAAGACGGTGCGTGCAGCGAAGGCAGCGAGCCGATGGAAGGGCAAGGAGCTGACCGCACTGAGCGAGCGGGTCGGATTCGAGCTCGACGCACTGGAGATGGAGTACCACCGTGCGTGCGAGGAAGACGACCGTGAGGGAATGGCGAGAATCGCCAAGGCGATGGACTCGGCCGAGGCTGCGTACGCTGTTCTCAACTACAGTCCGCACCAGCCCCGTGACAAGAACGGCAGATGGACAGGCTCTGGTGCAGTCGCCGCCAAGTACGGACTCAAGCCCGCCGCGGAGGCCACGCCTGCTCTGGACAAGGATGGCAAACCCAGAGTCAACAAGCACGGCGACCCCGTTATGGTACGGAAGGGCGAAGGCAGTCACACCCTAGACGGCAGGCCGATTCCCCCTGGTTGGACGGACGCCTACGTCAGCGATAACCCCGCGACGAAGGTACAGGCGGTCGGCCAAGACGCCAAGGGGCGCACCGTGCGTATATACTCGGAGAAGTTTTCGAAGGAGCAGGGCGAGGCTAAGTTCAAACGTGTGACCGCACTCGAGCGCGACCAGAAGTCGCTGTTCGCAAAGACAGCGAAGGACGCCGTCAGCAAAGACCACGACACGGCAGAGGCGGCGTCTGCACTACGACTGGTTCAGGTAACAGGCATCCGCCCCGGTAGCACGCGCGATACGAAGGCGGCTAAGCAGGCGTACGGTGCCACGACGCTGCAGGGGAGGCACGTCGTTCAAAACGGCTCTGACGTCAGACTGGACTTCGTAGGCAAGAAGGGGGTCAGCCTTTCTATACCTGTAGAAGACAAGGCTGTCCGTGCAGACGTCCTAGCACGGGCGAAAAAGGCGGGCCCCCGTGGTAGATTGTTCGATACCACGGATGGTAAGATGCGAGGGTATAGTAAGACGGTGTCGGGTGGTAAGTACAAGCCCAAGGACTACCGCACGCTGAAGGGAACGACATCCGCACGCGCGATGGTAGCCGACATGCCCAAGGCCAAGAATATGAAGGAGTACAAGGCATCCGTCATGGACGTAGCGGGGCGTGTTTCCACGCAGTTAGGAAACACACCCGTCGTCGCGCTTCAGAGCTATATCAACCCGCGTGTCTTCGCGCCAATTAAGCCATGAGGTATTAATGAGCAGGGTGCCAAAAGAGATGGGTCTGGACTACGACCCCGACGACGTCGAGATGAACCAGACGCCGCCGGACGTGGTGCGCGAGCTTGGATTCGACCCCGCCGACCCCGATGACGATGAGATAGTGTCCAACTACAGTCCGCATCAACCGCGTGACAAGGACGGGCAGTGGACGTCGGGCGGAGGAGGCGGCGGTGGCGGTGGGGGTAGCGACACGCCGCAGGAGCTAGCAGGGCAACTCGACCCGATGGAGCGCGGGTTCTATGAGACCAAGCTCAAGAGAGCCACAACGCCGGAGCAAGAGGCACGGGTGGTCGACTCGATGAGCAACCTCGTGGCCAAGCGCAAGTTGGAAGGGGACGCGGGACAGCAGAAGGCCGTGGATACAGCGAAGGGCGTCTCGTTCACGGCAGAGGAACACACCGCCGTGCGCGGCTATGTCTCCGAGGCGAAGTGGGATTCCATAAACACACGCCTCCGCAAGGGGAAGGATCACAAGGACGCCGCCGACATAGACTCTGCCATCTCCAAGTCGACGCCTCTTGGGAAGGACACCACGTTGTACAGGGGCATAGGCATGGACACGCCGCCCTCGTATAAGGTCGGCGGCGTCATTCAGGACAAGGCATTCATGTCGACGACCGCGAAGCCGTCGGCCGCGATTGACTTCTCCCGTGGGGGTGGCCAGAAGCACGCGGTGGTGATGACGATTGACGCCCCGAAGGGAACGCACGCGCTGAATACATCGCGGTGGGTTTCTGGCGGGCTCGGTGACGAGGGAGAGATGCTGCTGCCGCGGGGCTCCTCTCTGAAGGTACGAGGAGTGCGGCGGATCGGGTCGTTGACGATAGTGGACACGGACCTGCAGGCGGACTGATAGACCCATTGGAGTTCATGGATGGCCGATAGGCGTGATAAGGCACGGAAGGATCGGATGTGGGTTGAGCAGCTGCTTTGTCAGGCGCAGGCACGCAACTGGTACGGAGCGATTACAATCAAGATGGAGGCGGGGGAAATCCGATTGGTAACCAAGATGGAGTCTCTCAAGCCGCCGTCTGAGACCGGCTAACTTTTTTTGAGATTCTTGCTCGACTGGGGATGCACATCGCTGTAGGTTGCCATCGTATAGCATATGCACAATCGAAGATCGCGTGCAGATACCCAGCAAGGGGCCTGTTACAGAAACGGGCCCCTTATCTTATTGGGAGTTATGTATGCCTCGCAAATCGAAGCGGACGCGAATGGTGGCGAACGAATCAGCGGTCGCAGAACGCGTCACCGTGTTCAACGCACTCCAATCCGTCACCGCCAACGTCAAGCCCTCCGTACGCCACGACCAGATGGAGGGACGCGACTGGCTCGTCGCTCCCATGGTCATGATCACTGAGGGCGTCCACAACGGCACCAACGGCCCGCTGTATTACTCGCCGGACGAGCTGGAGAAGAGCGCGGGCGTTTGGAATCACAAGCCCATCGTAGTCTACCATCCGACGATGAACGGCAGGCCCGTGTCCGCATGCGACCCCGACGTCCTTACCAGTCGCAAGGTGGGCGTCATCCTCAACACGCGCGTCGAGGGCGGCAAGCTCAAGGCAGACGCGTGGCTGGAGCCGGATCGCCTCCGTGCCGTCGACGAGCGGGTGCTCGCCGCGCTGGAGGAAGGCAAGGTCATGGAGGTCTCCACTGGCCTGTTCACCGACATCGATGGCGTGGCGGGCACGTGGAACAACGAGGATTACACGGGCACCGTCAGTAACTTCCGGCCGGATCACCTGGCGCTGCTGCCCGACAAGAAGGGGGCGTGCAGCGTCATGGACGGGGCGGGCCTACTGCAGAACGCCGCGTTGGACCCGGCGATGAGTGACGCGGAGATCGCCATGGTACTGGCCATGCGGCGAATCGACAACGCGTCGTCCCATCAGGACATCGAAGCCGCCATCCGCACCGAACTCTCAGACACCGCCACGAACCCGGTGGGTATGCCAGCCGCGGCCGTGTATGTAGTGGAGGTGTTCGACAAGTACTTCATCTATGAGGACGACGGCAAGATGTACAGCGCGTCGTACACGTTCGACAAGAAGACCAAGACGGCCTCCGTTGACCTTGCGGGGCGGAAGGAAGTGAGGCGCGTCGTGAGCTATACAGGCACAGACGGTAAACGGGTAACACATAACAAGGAGCAAGCGATGGACAAGGAACAGGTCGTCGAGGACCTCATCAGCAACGCCAACACGGACTGGGATGAGGATGACAGGGACGCGCTGCTCGCGTTCGACGAGGCGCATCTGACGAAGATCGCAGCGGGCGTCCAGAACGCGGAGAAGTCCGAGGACAAGGACGAGCCCGAGGACAAGGACGAGTCCGAGGACAAGGACGAGCCCGTGGAGAACGAGGACGGCAACGAAGAGCCGCCGCAGACGGTCGAGGAGTTCATCGCCAACGCTCCCGAGGGCATGCGGGACATGCTCGAGGCAGGCGTTCGTGCCCACAAGGCGCAGCGCCAGAGGATCGTGACCGTCATCACCGCGAACAAGGCCAACACGTTCACGAAGGAGCAGCTCGCGACCAAGAGCATCGGAGAGCTCGAGAAGATCGCGGCGCTGGCCACGGCCGGGGCCAAGCCCGCCGTCTACGACGGCATGGCCGAGCCCGCCGACATCACGGGCAACGAGGAGGAGGAGCCTCTGACGCCTCCGGCGATGACGTTCGACTAGGCCACGCGCCGCACACGGCAGGGCCACAGACTACAGAAGGGCATCACAGGACATAGGCCTACGATCATAAGGAGATCAAGCGATGGCCAATCAGATTCAGTTGACGGGCGGTTTCATTCACGAAGAGGCGGATGCCAGTGGTGTGGTCAAGCCCGGCATGCTGCTCGAGCTGACCTCGGCGGATGTGGTCAAGGCACACGCCACCGAGGGCGGGTACAGCGAGCGCGCGTTCGCCGTCGAGGACGCACTGCAGGGCGACACCGTGGACGACTCCTACGCCGATGGGGCGCTGGTCTCGTACCACCTCGTCGAGCCGGGCGCGAAGGTGCAGGCGCTCATCAAGGCGGGCGAGGACATCAGCATTGGCGACAGGCTGGTCAGTGCAGGGGACGGCACCCTGATCGCTGAGGACAGCGTCGCGTCGGGCACCACGGTCAAGCAGATCATCGCAGTCGCTGCCGCGGCATGCGACCTGAGCGACAGTGGCGACGCCGACACGTTGTCGGCCGTGCGCGTGATGTAGGCCAACTACAATCTAGACCGGGCGTGATCTAGAACACGATAGGCCACGATTCAGAAAACAAGGCGCAGAAGGAGAAAGACAATGGACTACGTTTTGAATGGCCAGGCGCACGGTGACGTTGCGAGCCGCATCATGCAGGTGCATGGCAACGTCAACGCGTTGCGTCCTTGGCAGGGCAAGGACGGCAGGAGCTACATCACCGTCAACGAGGGCGGCACCATCAAGGCAGTGCCGATTCACAATGCGACGGCGACGCTGCGGAAGGACGACTGGAAGACGCTGGACGAGGCTGTCGTGAAGGCAGCCAAGCCGCGCCTCCGTGCCGTTGCCGACCTGCGTGGTCGGGGCCTCGAGTACGTCATCCCCAACGGCATGGGCAAGACGGTGCTCGAGACGGAGACCATGAGCGACATCACCGAGGCCTCCATCAGCATGGACGGCCTCCGCGAGAGCAATGCGGATCGGCCCGAGTTCGAGCTGACCAACCTGCCCCTCCCGATCATCCACAAGGACTTCGGGTTCAGCGCCCGCCAGATCATGGCGAGCCGCAACGGCGGCAGCCCGCTCGACACCACGACCGCGGAGTTGGCGGGTCGCCGGGTCGCGGAGATGGCCGAGCAGCTCACGCTTGGCACGGCGTCCTCGTACACCTACGGCGGCGGCACGATCTACGGTTACACCAACCGGACCGGTCGTCTGACCAAGGTGCTCACCAACCCGACCTCCAGCGGGTGGACTGGTGCCCAGACGGTTGAAGAGGTACTCGCCATGCGGAAGCAGTCGCAGGACGCGTATCACTACGGCCCGTGGAAACTGTACTGCTCCCCGAGCTGGGACACGTACATGGACGCCGACTACTCGACGAGCAAGGGCGACAACACCCTCCGCGAGCGGCTGGCCAAGATCAACGGCATCGAGGGCGTCGACACGCTCGACTACCTCACGGGCTACACGCTGCTGCTGGTGCAGATGACCAGCGACGTCGTCCGTGTCGTCGTCGGCATGGAGATCACAACGGTTCAGTGGGAGAGCAAGGGCGGCCTCCAGCTGAACTTCAAGGTCATGTGCATTCTCGTCCCGCAGATTCGGCTGGACCAGAACAGCAACAGCGGTCTGGTGCACGGCGCTGCGGCGTAGGCTGCATGGCGTACAGATACCTGGGCGGGCCCGTGTGCCCGCCCAGGCCTGTACAATGACGGTTTCTGTAATGACATTTTCTTGGGAAGGAGATATGCAATGGGTTTCTTTCGATTGAAGGCGGGGACGCATGTCCAGAACGACAGGACGTACAAGAAGGGCGACGTTGTCGAAACCGACATCGATCTGGCCTCGCTGTTCCCGGCCCAGTTCGACGCGACCGGCACTGCGGCCCCCTCGGCCCCTGTCGCCCCTGTGGCGGATGATGGCCCCGTGACCGCCGAGCCGCCAAAGAAGGCGGCACAGGTAGCGCCCTCGCCGCCCCCCGTGCCCCCGTCGACGTCGGATACCGACGGCACGAAGGCCGACGTGCGTGGCAGGGACGTTACCAAGCGATTTCCTCTCGCCGTCGACGAGGACTTCCAGATCTTCTACAAGAAGGGGAAGTACCGCGTTTACGACATCGACGCGCCCGCCAAGGCACTGAACCCGCGGGGCTGCACGAAGGTCGGCGTCGACAAGGTTATCAAGCGCGCTCTGGAGGCGTAGCACATGAGTGGGTGGCTGCCTATACCGGCGTGGCGAGGGCAGGACTGCTATATCATAGGCGGCGGTCCGTCCCTTCGGCAGTTCGACTGGCAGCTGCTGCGCGGCAAGCACACCATCGGATGCAACGACGCCTTCCGACTCGGACCGGACATTTGTAATGTATGCGTCTTTGGCGATCTGAAGTTTTGGGAGGCATACAAGCTGCAGTTGCGGATGTACGGTGGCATGGTAGTGACGAACTGCCCGGCGCTGTACAAGGCGAGCATTCCGTGGCTGCGATGTATGAAGCGGAAAGCGCGTGGCCTGTTTCTGGATGCGCTGGGGTGGAATGCGAGCACGGGCGCTGCGGCGGCCAACCTCGCTTTGCTCATGGGTGCCCAGCGCGTGTTCCTGCTCGGATTCGACATGGCGATGGGCAAGGACGGACCCAACTGGCACGACCACCAGCTCCAAGAAGTAACGCCCGCCAGTTACGACAGGTTCAGAAGCCAGTTCGCTTATGTGAAGCGGGACCTCGAGCGGCTCTGGCCGACGCGTGAAGTGATCAACGTGACGGACGGCAGTAGACTGGACGTGTTTCCGAAGGTAAGCGTAGACGCCCATTTCGGGCTAGGGAAGGAGAACGAGCATGGGGCCGTATAGATGGTTTCTGATTCTCGTGCTGGCGCTGGCCTGCGTCTTTGCGGGCTGCTCCAACATGCCGTCGGGCACCAAGGCGTGTTTGGCAACGGCGACCGCGACGCTCAAGGTCACGGTCAAGGACTATGATGCCGCCAACGAGCCTCCGTGGCTTGTGCCGGCAGACGCCACCGTAGAACAGCAGGCGGTCATCTACAAGCAACAGGTCGATCTGCTGATCTTCACTGTCCGCGAAGCGAACAAGAGCTTCGACACGGTCATGGAATGGGCGGAGGCGAACCGCAATTCCCCTCTTCCGGATAAGGAGGCCGAGTAAACATGGAGAAGGACCTAGTCGATCTGATTGTAGCCAAGATCGTCGAGCTTGGGCTGACGCTGCTCAAGAACGAGTCGATTCGGGACACAATCGAGGGCATCCTGCCAGAGCTGACCGAGATGGCAGTGGTGCATGGATTCGAGACTGTGGACTCCCTGCTCCAGAGCTTGGCCTCCGACCAGTCTGCAGATGCGTGGCGGCTGATCATCGAACGGGCTACGCCGCAGCGACGCATCGAGATCATGCGGCTGTCGCGGCAGGCTGCAGAGCAGGACGTCATCAACAAGATCAAACGGGACAGGCGGTCATGGGACCTGCTCATTGGACTACTGAAGGGCGCTGCCGCGTTAGCGCCGGCTGTCTTGCTCTAACATTGATGCTAGGGCAGGGTTGCGTGGCACCGGACGCCGTGCAGGTCGCGTCACCGGACAAGGACGTCATTGCCACTGCCGGTCCGCAAGACCAGCAGGGCGGCTCCGGTACCTCTGTACAGGTCGGGTCTGTTGCGGTCGATGGCGGCACGGTCGCGGTCGTGGTCGTTCTGGGCGCAGGCCTTGTCTGGTTTGCGATGCGGTCGAGGGCGAGGCGAAGGCTACTGGAATGGAGGGTGGCCAAGGACATGGGACGCCCCGCGGAGTGGAAGAAGCAGATGCAGGCGTTGGCCTCACGGGACGGCGTGGAGAGCGAGCTCCACAGAACAGTACACAGGCTGAAGCGTCGAAGTAGGAAGAGCCGAGCCTAGCATGGTACGGATAGCCGACAAGAGAACGCTCCAACTGGCCGAGGGCAGGTTCCGCCTGTTCCCGGGAGACATCGCGGTCGGCCTTGGCGGCAAGCTGGGACTCATCTACCCGATGGAGGACTTCCCCGATCTCAAGCCTCATATTGAGGTGTTGCGGATAGTGAAGTCGGGCGCGTACCTCGTCACGTTTGGTGATGCGTGGATACTGTTCAAGCCCCATCGACGGCACGGCAAGCTCATCCGTGCTCATAACGCCAACGGCCACTTCGGTGACATACTGGTCCCCGGTACGTTTGACCCGGTGGTGCAATACGATGTCACGTTCTCGAAGGGTGTGGAAGAGGTCGAGGGCGGATGGAAGTTTGTAGATGCAGAAGGGGCCACGGTCGGCCTGTTCCTTACCGACCTGTTCCTCCGCTTCGGTTCTCGTGTACGGAAGACCTCGGGGCAGGTTGAGATTGACCTGACAGGCGTCGAGCCGGATGAGCGAGGTGAGATCAATCTGGACCCCGGCACGCAGATCACCGCCGACGCCTTGGGCAAGAAGTACATCACCAAGTTTGTGCCGATGACGTTGCCGACCGTCGAGAGCGACTTTGACGACGCGTGGGACTTGGCGCACGGTTGGCCGAGCGGCATTAACTTGAGCGCTACAGGCCCCGGCGTTAAGAGCTACTGCTATGGGACATTCAGTCCCGACTATGCTCGTGCCTCCATCACGCGGAGCGCGGCGCAGTTCGATACGAGCGGATACCCGACGCCCTACTCGGCCATCCTGCAAGTCAGCTTTGGCACAGAAACCATGTCCCCCACCATTCGTGCGGGGGCGATCTCCACAGCCGATGTGACCGACGGCGCGATGTATGCCGATTGCCTCGATACGTGGGACGATTGGGGCGAGGCGACGCGCACTGGGGGAGCGGGCACGTATTATTACAGGTGGGACATTCTCTCTCGCTGGGGGGACTGGTCTGGCGTGGCGTCGCAGGTAGGCTTCCGCGAAGGTCACGACGTGTCGAACGTACGGCCCGGCTACAGCGAGGGAATGCACAGCATCAGCTCCGGCAACGTCCACATCGACATCGCGTGGGGTTGCCCTCGCCAAGCTCACCACAATAGGCACAGGAGAATTGCCTGATGCTCATAATCAAACAAGGCACGGCTATTACACTTCGGATTGGCCGGTACGTCGATGAGGACGACGGCAAGACGGCTGAGACCAGTTTGGTCATCAACGCAAGCGATGTTCTGTTGTCCAAGGCAGGCGGGGCCTTCGCTCCAAAGAATGAAGCGACCGGCTGTACACACGACACGCGAGGTTGGTACGCCTGCCCGCTCAACACCACCGACACGAACACGGTCGGCCAGTTGTGCCTTGAGGCGTCCGTGTCCGGCGCTCTCAGCGTCTGGCACGAGTACATGGTCATGGAGGCCACGGCATTTGAGTCGCTGTTCGGAACAGACAAACTACAGGTAGACGTGAGGGAGGTCGCCGGAGCGGCTGTGGCAGGCGTCGCAGACTTCAAGGCGACGGGCTACTCCACACTCGTTTCGGACGACGTGCAAGCGGCTGCGCTGGCTGCCGTGCAAGAGTATGATCCGCCAACGGACACCGAGATGTCCGATGCCTTTGCCGCACTGAACGACCTGTCCTCTGCGAACGTGCAAGCGGCTGCGTTGGCTGCCGTGCAAGAGTACGACCCGCCGACGAATGATGAGCTAGACAGCGCTTTGGCTGCTCTGGCCTTGCTCACTTCGGACGACGTAGAGACGGCATGCACCTCCTCGCTCGGTACATGGGGCAAGACAGGCTTTGCTCTCAGTACAGAAGGCGTGACGGCTGTGCAGAGCGGCTTGGCAACGACGGTCGTGGTCACAGCGGGCTTCACTGAGATCAAGGGCGATGGGTGGTCGGAGAGCACAGATACGCTTGAGGTGATCGGGGCATACGTGGATGCGATCAAGGCCAAGACGGACACGCTGGGTTCTGTGTCTGTGACCTATACCGGCCCTGCCTATGCAGACGGCACGTGGATTGTTTACGCGGGCGATGACTGCTTGGCGTCGGATGGCCGTGAGATTGGCGCTACGGTTAGCAATTACGACGGCGTTAGCTTGGATGGTGCCACGGCGGTCATGCGGCTGATCTCCACCACCGATTACAACGCATCGGATACGGCAGCGACCGTTGAAGTCGATGCAACAGTTAGCCAAGACGGAACAACGGTGACCCTGTCCGCCGATCTTACCGCAGCACAAACAGCAGCGCTAGGGACGATGCCTCCGGGGAAGCAGTACAATTACATAGTGCAGTTCATCGTAACGGTAGGCGCGTCGTTGATCACGCTTGTCACTGGTAAGATGACGGTCAAGAAGCGGATAGCCGCTGCCACGTAAGGGGTATATATGTCAGGCAATATGAATCCCGGCGATTTCACGCGAGCGCAAGAGGCGCTTGTGGAGAAGATCGCGTTCCGTGCTATCAATGAGGTAGGCAAGGAACAGCGACGACAGATCGACGAACTCAGAGACGGGTTAGGTGCGAAGATCGACGACTTGGCCTCCCGCGCCGACGAGCATATGGACGCCAAGATCGTGAAGCACGCGGCCACCTGTTCGGTGCGGAAAACCGTCGACGAGTACGTCAATCAGATTCGAGGCGGCGTGCGAGTGGGCCGTGCTGTTTGGGTTCTGGTCGTGGTCGTCGCCGGATGTGCAGCGACTTTGGTTACGCTGGCCACGAAGCTCGTCATGGCCGCGCAAGGGAGATGACATGGCTGTGCGGACGACAGCAGCTGCAATCGGAAAGATCATCGAGGTCGACGCTACCGTTAGCACAGATCTGGCCCCGTTCATTGAGGTTGCCAATGCGCTGGTGACCGAGTTGTGCAGTGACTCCGGGTACACGGACGCGAGGCTGGAGCTGATTGAGCGGTGGCTCTCTGCGCACTTCTATGCGGTCAGAGACCCCCGTACGTCATCCGAGTCTGCAGGCGTATCCGTGAGCTACCAAGGCCAGACTGGTATGCATCTCGACCTGACCACGTATGGCCAGCAGGCGATGCTCCTTGACACAGATGGCAATTTGGCAGCCTTGAACCAGAAGCCTAAAGCGGGTATCAAGACTGTAACGCCGGGCATTACGTGGCTCGGCACTGAGGACGAGGACGACGACGAATGAGTATCCTGACCAGAATGCTACGGCAGACGGCCGTGTACTGGGCACCGAGTGGCAGCGATGCCTACGGACGTACCACGTTCGCGGACCCCGTCGAGCTGTCCTGCCGTTGGGAGGATACTGCAGAGGAGTTCATCGACGCGCAAGGCGAGAGACAGGTGTCCAAGGCGAAGGTCTATGTCGGAGAGGACATCGAGCCCGGCGGTTACATAATGCTTGGCGATCTGGACGACGTCGACGAGGACGCCAATCCGCGAGAGGTTAGCGATGCGTGGGCTATCCGGTCCTTCGCCAAGACACCGAACTTGAAGGCGACCGCGTTTCTGCGATTGGTTATGGTATAGAGTATGGCTACCACGTGCAAACTCAAAGGGCTGGACAAAGCCATCAAGGCCCTCCGTGGGAGGGGCAAGACGGATGCCGTGGCCTTTGAACGCAATATGAAACGTGCAGGGCTTTTTCTGCAGCGCGAGAGCCAGCGCGTGGTGCCTATTGATACATCCAACCTGAAGAACTCTGCATTTACGCGACAGGTAGGTGCCGGGTGGGCCATCGACGTCATCGTTGGCTACACGGCGATGTATGCGGTCTATGTACACGAGAATCTAGAGGCGCGTCATGCACCGGGCAAGCAGGCGAAGTTCCTCGAGGGCCCGCTGCGTGTGCATCGGCAGAGGATCATCCGTATCATTCGAGGTGAGCTGTGAGACACCCACCGGGACTGATTGTAGTTGAGATGATACGAGGCCGCATCGGACCGTACGGCACGTTGCCTACGGATAGTGGCGAGTGGCCCCTGTTCTATACGCACCAGCCGGATTCGCCGGATGATAGCCTCTGCCTTTACGATACGGCAGGGGAGGTACAGGGGCGTTTGGCGTCGGGCGAGCATCAGGAGCAGTACGGAGTTCAGATTCGCATACGGTCTGCAAGCCATGCAGATGGATGGCGGAAGGCCGACGAGATGCGGGCCATGCTGGAGGTCATCCACCGAGAGACCGTACTGGTGGAGGACTGCACTTACATGGTCGACGTGATGACGCAGCAGTCACCGATCTTGTCGTTAGGACAGGAGACGGACACGGCCAAGAGGCGGTTCCTATTCACTATCAACTACCTTGTCTGGATAAGCCAGACGGACTGAAGGGAGCATTACAATGGCAGACGGCATTGCAGGAACGGGCGTAACGCTGGCAGGCGATGCGACGGGCAGCATCGGGATGATTCGGAGCGTTTCCGTTGGTGGCACCGACACCACGAAGGTCGATATCACCACCACCTCCGACGAGTTCAAGAAGTACGTTTCGGGCCAGAAGGAGCCCGGCGAGATCACCGTCGAGATGCTGTACGACAAGACCAATTACGACGCCATCCTCGACGCGTGGATCGCGGGCGACACTGAGGAGTTCACGGTGACGTTCGCTGACGGGTCGACGTGGGTGTCGGATGGGTTCATCAGCTCCGGCGGCAACGTGAGCGCGCCGCAGGATGGCGAGATGCCTCACGATCTGACCATCAAGCTGTCCGGCTCGCCGACGTTCACTGCGGGCTCGTAGCACGAGCATGAACATGGGCGTGGTGACGGGCCTCCAATAGGGGAGGCCCCGTGGGAAGGAGATGTGAGATGGCGTATTTGACGCGAGAGCAGATTCTGAACACCGCTGGTAAGCTCCAGCGGGAGGAAGTGCCGGTCCCCGAGTGGGGAGGCTCTGTCCTCGTTCGTGAGCTCACGGCCGAGGAGCGAGATGCGTATGAGGCATCGATCTTCCAGGCGCGTGAGGTCAACAACAAGATCAAGGTCGAGTGGTCGCGGGACAACACGAAGGCCAAGCTCGCCTGCCGGTGCATTATCAGTGAGGCGGGCGAGAGCCTCTTCTCCCAAGAGGACGTGGATGCGCTTGGCCGTCTCTCGGCAACGGCGCTCAACCGGGTCGTCGACGTCATCCAGCGGCTGTCCGCTATGACCTCAAAGGACATCGAAGAGCTTGAGGGAAACTGAAGCGCCGCTCAGGTCGGCGCTTTGCGTTTAAGCTAGCGCTGGCCTTGGGCGGGATGACCGTCAACGAGATGCTGCGTCGCATGTCCAGTTCGGAGTTTTGCGAGTGGCAGGCTTACTACAACATCGACCCGTTCGGAAGCGAGCGAGAGGACCTGCGTGCAGGTGCGATGACGAGTCCTCTCATCAATATGTGGTTGAAGTCGGGGTCGAAGAAGACCAAGGCGTCCGACTGGATCATGAAGTTTGGCGAGCGCGCGGAGCAGGCCCCGGACACTATCAAGAACGTGTTCAAGGCGCTGGCGCGGCGAGGCAAGATCGGGCCCGAGCAGATACGAGAAGCCCGGAAGCGCAGAGCAGCCAGACGGAAGGCAAAGAGGAACAGGCATGGCCAACCTAGCCACGATTAGCGTGTCGCTGCGGATGGACTCTGGTCAGTACCAAGCGGCCATCGCCCGTGCAGAGGCGTCTCTCCAGACGCTAGGCGTAGGGGCGAAGGCGGCGATGCGCGCGGTCGACATGCTGTCTGGTAGATTGATCCTTGCCGCGGGCGCGGGCTTCGGGGCGCTGATGAAGATGGGCTCGGATACGCAGGAGTCCATGAGTAAGTTCTACGCCGTGTTCAAAGACCAGGCCGACGCCGCGCTGAAGTGGTCGGAGACGCTGGCCAACACGGTAGGCCGATCGCAAACGCAGGTCGCAGGGTATATGGCGTCCATGCAGGATACGTTCGTCCCGCTTGGATGGGCGCGCGACAAGGCACGCGAGTTGTCCGAGCAGATCGTCAAGCTCTCCATCGACCTCGGGTCGTTCCACAACACCACGGACGAGGAGGCCATGATGCGTCTGCAGTCGGCCCTCGTTGGTAACCACGAGGTGATGCGACGGTATGGCGTGATTCTCAACGAGGACACGCTGCGGCAGGAGCTCTTCACGATGGGCGTCCGTGGTGGGACGCAGGCCGCGTCGACCCAGCAAAAGGTCATGGCTCGGTTCAACGTCATTATGAAGGGAACTGCAGACGCGCACGGCGATGCCGAGCGGACGGCAGGTAGCCTGACGAACTCCATGCGCGGCATGATGGGTGCGATGAAGGACGCGGCGAACAATCTCACTGGCCGTGTCATCCCCGCCGCAACGGGCACGATTAACATCCTCAAGCAGTTGGCCTTCGACCTCCGCGACATGCCCGCGGAGGAGATGGACAGGCTCGTCGCGGCAGCGAAGCGCCTGTTCATGGGGTTGGTCAAGCTCTATGTGGCGAGCAAGGCCATACAGGTACTGATGGCCGTCGGACGCGCCGCCAACATGCTCGTCAGTGCGGTGCAGGGCGTGGTGTCCATTGTCAAACTGTTCACGGCAGCAAGCCAAGCAGCATCGCTCTCGGCCAAGGCATATGCAGCGTCGGAGCTGATGGCTACGGGAGCGACCACGGCCAAGGGCGCTGCTGTGGTATCTGAGACCACGGCGGTTGGCATAAACACGATGGCCACCAACGCGAACACGGCTGCCAAGCAGGTCAATATGATGGTGACCAAGGCGATGGCGGCGGGCCCGCTCGTTGCGCTGGCTGCCGGGTTTATGTATGTAGCGTATCAGGTGATGAAGGCTCGCATGGAGATGATCAAGATTCAGGCCGAGTCGCGAGCGTTCGCACGAATGCAGTCTGGTATTACATCGGCACGTAAGCACGTCAAAGAAGCGAAGACGCTGGAGGAAAAGGCAGGCGCACTGCAGACCTACGTGACTCTGCTGGAGCAGCAGAAGGAGCTGTTCGAGACGCAGGAGTCGGAGTTCGAAGGTAGCAAGCGAGAGGCAGCGGAGGCCAGAACACGCGTCGCCGCGAAGCTCCTTGAGAAGCAGCAGGCGGCGCTTCAGGCGGTCAATAAGGAGTTGGCGGCGCAGAAGAAGCACGAGGCATCCGTGGAGCCCCTGAACAAGGCGCAGCAGAAAGTACAGAACGCCATCGAGGGGACGCTTGCGGGTTTGGAGAGGCAGAAGGCCACGCTTGGTATGACGTCGGCCGAGATGGAAATCTACAAACTGCAGTCGTTGGGTGCCACGGACGAGCAGATCAAATTGGCGAAGGAGACGCAGGCCGCAACGGCCGCAATGGAGCAGGAGCACAAGCGCGTGGAGGGCATTACGTCGACGCTGGCCGATCTTGATAAGCAGGTGGCTCTCCTCCGTAGCGGGGAGCCCGCCGTGATCTTCGATCTGCGAAACCTCAATGCGGGTGCGGACAAGATCGCCGCCGCACGTAAGCAGATGGAGATCATCAAGCAGCTTACCGAGGAGCAGAACGCCGCGACACGGCAGCAGCAGGAGGCCGATCGTATCCGCGAGAGCGTACAGACGAGGGAAGAGGCGCACCGTAAGCAGCTCCTCAACCTGTGGTCTCTCTACGACGATGGCAAGATCAGCGAGCAGACGTACTCTCGTGCATACGACAAGGCCAAGCAGGAGTTCGATGCTGCAGACAAGACGGTAGGCCCGATGGACGTTGGCCAGGGCCAGACTATCCGTACGTCGCTCGTCGACGTTGCGGGGCTGAACATGACGCGAGACGACCCCATTGTAGCTGAGACGAAGAAGACCAACACGGCGCTCGACCGCATCGTCAAGGCTACGGAGGCGTTCCTTCAGAAAGAAGGGCTGACGTAAATGGCTACACTGCATATCGACATCACAGATGGCAGCGGCGGTGTATACGACAAAGACGGATGGCGATTCGACCGTATCGCCAAGGTGACCGGCGTGCCCGGTGTGGGTCAGGCCCAGATCAAAAACGCCGTGGACTCGCTGATCGCCGCGGTCGGGGACATCGGGTCGGATCACCCAACGGTGAGTTCGTGCAAGCTACGCGGGTATACGCCAACGTCCGTGGCCAATGGTATCGTGACGGTCAAGCTCACATACAAGGACGAGGACACGGAGGTGGACTCGGTCGACCCCGAGGACATCGACATTCGCGTTGGCACGTCCGTGTCGCAAGTACAGACGAACAAGGACAAGGACGGCGTTCTGATCACCGTCGCATATACATACCCCACCGACTACATGTTGGACATCAAAAAGCGCGGCCAGACGTTTGTGCAGGGCGTTATGATGTCCAAGATGAATCCGGGCACTACTTTGACGTGCACTCGCACGGAGTCCAGTTCCCCTGCCGTGAGAAGCCGATTGTACACTGGTAAGGTGAACGAGGCGGGGTGGGAGGTTGACCCCGACGCGCTGGCACGGACGTGGATGTGCATGGGTATCGAAGGCAACCGCGACAAGGCCACGGGTCACTACAGGGTCACGTACTCGTTCCAGTACCGCGATGACACGTGGGACGAGGACGCCATCTTCATCAACCCAGACGACGGCAAGCCGCCGAAAGACCTCGTCGACTCCGTGGGCCAGTGGACGCCGGAGCTTGTGGAGAGCATCGACTTCAATGGAATGGCTTTGACATAGAACTGTAGGAGACTGATATGGCGAATGTACAGTCAATCGAAGGTGACGTCCTCATTCGAGGAGCCCTCCGTGTCACGGGCACTGTGACGATGGGCGCTGGTAGCATACAGGACGGTGCCGTCAATGCCGCGGCAGATCTGCAGTACAGCAAGCTCCAGCATCAGCACAGGCCCGTCTACCGGCAGGAGTCCGAGACGACTGCAGCAGCCGAACAGCAGACGATTCACGTCGTGGTTGGGGCCACGGGCACGCTGCTCTCCGTCAAGGCAGGCTGCGTCACTCCATGCGCAGGCAACGCCACTATCACGGTCGACCTGCTGGTGAACGGCGCGTCTGTACTGGACTCGGCGTGCATCGAGCTGAGCAGCGCGGAGGCGGCGTACGAGCTGCTCGCTGGCAGCATCGACGACACCGCACTCGAGGTCGGGGACGTTATCGAGATCGATGTCGCCGTCGATGCAGGAACGGGCACGCTTGGTGAGGGCCTGTTCTGCGTCGTAGACCTGTCCGAGGCCGCAATCTAAGGACGAGACGATGGCCAAAATGCCAGAGTTCACGGGCAAGCCCGATGGCCTTCGGGACAAGTTCAATCTGATGTCCAAGGCCATCGAGCCCCTGACGTCTATCACGGGCGACGGGCTGATTCTGGTCAACGCCGCGGCAAGCGGCATTACACTTCGTCTCGACATCAATGCGCTGCTCGCCAGAATTCCGAAGTACATAGACGACTCGTTCGACGCCGTGATCCTCGAGTCTACGCACATGAATGGGGAAGGCACAGCGCACGCTACGGACCCGTCGACGCAGTGGTCTTACCTGTTTGCGGAGGTCGTCAAGACGGGTGATCTGCACGCGGGCTGGACTCAGCTATCCGGCGGCCGGACCGGTACGGCGTATAACCGCATCGAGATTCCCAATACTACAATCACAGTGGGCGATGGGAACGCGGACCAGCGCATGGGCAACGGTGTGATCTTAGAGCACTTGGATTACGATGGCGACGGTATATATGAGTTCACGCCGATGCCAGCCCAAGATGACGTTGTCTACAGAATGACCCCGTCGGTGCGTATGAATGGATCGGTGCCTTCGATAGAGTACTGGTTCTCCGATAACAATGGCATTGACGGGGGATGCGACTGATGCCCGGCCATCCTCTAATCATAACGCCGTGCTGCCCAGCCAATTATAAGGTCACGCCGTGCTACGAGCCGGCTCCTACGCCGTGCGTTCTATGCCCCAATACACTCACGCCCAAGTGGATCACCGTCGAACTTGAGGGGATCGTTGTGCCCGTTGGCACTTGTTGCGATCGGTCTAACGTGTTCAACACGTGGTCGTCCAAGATCACAGCATGCGATGAGGTCAATGGGACATATGTAGTGCCGTTTCAGTTAGGCAGTCCGTATTGTGAGTGGGAGCTAACCACAAGCAAACAGATAACCAGGTCAATATGGGGCAATGCTACATGCAGTGGCCCTGCCGCAGGGACGGCTACGGATGATATCCATCTGTACTTAGCATATTACCATGCCAGTGGTGTCCCTCGGTTTGACTTTCGGGTTATGTCGTTGGGGGTGGGCATCAACCTCTTCCAAGGTCGACTGAGCGGACGTTCCATTGACGAATGTCCGACGTTGCCCGCGTTCACCAACACGGCCACGGCTGCCTGTGGAGCAGGGGTTTTTGGGTTCGCAGATGGTTATGATGGTACGGCGACGCTGATACCGGGGGACGTCTACGGTCCCAACCTCCGATGCCCCGGCGGTGATCCAATCTACACGAACACAGACCTCAGTTCGGTTCTCGGCAAGGTAATTGTAATGGAGGAGGACGACGGCGAGGGAGGCGTGCAGGAAACGTGCTGGCAGGTGGAGCTGAACGACACGGCTAACCGAAACCAGGGGTGGATTTCGTGGACCGAGTGTTGTGACACCTGTGCGAACTGCTGCGACGAAGATTACGATTGCGAGGCGGAAGGTGACTGTGCATAGCAGTACAAACCGCGATGACCGTACGAGCATGCAACTGACGCCCTCCCGTGTCCGTGCGTTGCGGCTACGGCGTACGCGGGGCGTACGAGGTTTGGCCCCTGCCGCGACTGTTGGCCTACATGCGACCAACGTACGGATATGCGCTGATTGCCCTGACAGGCCGACGTGTGTAGTGTGGACTTCGCTTAGCCCATGCAACCGGCAGAAGGCGCTTGGAGGGGACCCGCGGTATGCATGCCCAATAGGACGATTGGAAACTGCAACTGGTGGTGCAGTATAAAGGGAAGGACGCAACGGTGAAAATTCGTGTCACGCAGGATAAGGTGAAGCACAACGGTGAGGTACTCTCCAAAGGCTACATATTCGAATCAGGGGTCGACTGCAGTGCTCTCTTCCCCGACCGGTTTGAACTGGTATCCGATGAGCCTGACGAGAGCGCGCCTGTGCGTGTACCGGTAGCACGCAAGCTGATTGTTAGCTGCTACACGGAGGGGCCATACCACGATGTGATACGGCGGTTCTTCCTCCCGTCCGTGGAGCGCCTGGGCCTCCCTCATTATGTAGAAGAGCTGCCCAACCACGGAGACTGGACAGCCAACCTCTTTGAGCGGCAGGTTATGATGCTGCGGCTGATGAGGGAGATGCCGGATACCGATCTGCTGTTGGTAGACGCCGACGCGAAGATACACTCTGACCCGTGGCCTTACTTAGACTCGCTGCCCGTGTGCGATATCGCTGTACACTACTTCAGGCGCAATCGGGTGTGCGGCGGTACACAGTTCTTCCCGGGATGCAACGTAGGCAGAGAGCGGCTGATGGATGCGTGGGTGGCCCGCAACGGGCGCTTCCCTCGTAGGACCGACCAAGACAACCTCCGTCTGCTTCTGCAGAGAGACACATCGTTCCGTGTCCGCCGCCTGCCTGCCGAGTACTGCTTCATCTTCGATCTGCACAGAGAGCAGTTCCCCGACGCCACGCCAGTCATAGAGCACTTTCAGGCCTCCCGTGAACACAAGAAGGAGGTCGGCGCGCATAACGCGCCAGAGCCAGAGCCAGTGCGCAGGCGCGTGCATAAACCACACCGCCGTTGCGGGCCCAAGAAGCCGCTGATACTGCATATGTATAAGCGATTCCAGTGTGGTGGGGCAGAGCGTATCTTCCAATCTACAGTGCGTGCGCTTGGCGACAAGTACGACTTTGCTGCATGTGCATCCGAGCCCAACAAAGCGGGCACGTCAATGACCGATCAGTACATATGCACGAGTGTGCTAAGGAAGAAGCGGTATGCAGAAGCCGTGGCTGACTACGCCAAATCGATAGACGCCGATCTCATTCACTGTACTGTCTTAGACCGAGACACGCGGCGAGCACTGAAGGCGGCGACGCCGCTGCCTGTGATTGACAGCGTGTTCAACACGGCCAATTTAGACGATGCGGGCGATTGGGACGGAGAGCGGATGGACGCGGTGCTCACAGATTCGGTGATCACACAGCGGAGGGGCGTAGACGTGTCCGTGCCGATGCTCCTTCCGGGCATGATGGCGGATGTGGATCAGTTCGCCCCGATGAATGGACCTCGTATGACGGTGGGCCTGCTGTGCCGGTGTGCTTCTGAGAAGCGCATCGACCGTTTCATCTACATTGCACACAAGGTACACGAAACGCATCCTACAGTACAGTTCGTGTGGGTGGGTGGATGCGGGCTGGACAGCGAGCAGAAACGCTACAATGACCTGATGCGGCAGAACGAAGGCCACATCACCGTCACTGGTATAACAAACCGTCCCGAATGCTGGTTGGCCGGGATGGATATGATGCTCATCACCAGTGACATAGAGGGAGGGCCTACCGCACTAGCAGAGGCGCTGGTATGCGGAGTGCCTGTGGCATCCCGTCCCGTCGGTAATGTACATTCGCTTGCCGAGCAGGGGTACCCAATCACCATTTGCGAAACGGACGACGAGTTCGTATCGCACATCTGCAAGACGGCGGATGCCATGCCAAGCGCACCGCGTCATCGTCTAAGCAAGCGGATGGTATCGCAGCTGTCCAACCGCAAGACCATGGCTCGCATCGGCTCGCTCTATCAGAGGCTGCTGAACCCGCCGCTTGTATCCGTGCTGATGCCCGCCTTCCAATCCGCCGATTACATTGAGGATGCCATCGCGTCTATGCAGAAGCAAACGTACCGCCAATGGGAGCTGGTGATTGTAGTGGATGGCCCCGATGACGCGCTGGAGGCTGCTATTGCACGAGCCAAGGGCACGGACGCTCGTATTAAGATGCACGTCACGCCGCACGGGGGGTACGCGAAGGCGACGAACTTTGCATTGGCCCACAGCACTGGTGAGATCGTGGCGCGACTGGACAGCGATGACATGCACGCACCCGAACGGCTGTCGTGGCAGGTAGCCCACCTACTCAGTTTCCCGGACATGGACATCTCCACGACTGGTATGGGTATCTATGCCATGGATGGGAAGTACATAAAGGATCACGCAGTCCCCGCCGTGGACGCGGCCAAGTATATGAAGGGCGACTTCCGGCATGGCCCTGTTGGCGCGTCCATTGTGGCCTCGCGTCAGTGGTATGACAAGGTGGGTGGCTTTGACCCGGATATGGAGTGGGCAGCAGATGCAGACTGGAACATACGGTCTATTCGGGCGGGGGCTGTCTGGGGTACGCTGAAGCGGCCCTTGTATTACTACCGCATGCACCCGAAGCAGATGACCAAGCGCGCGACGCAGCTACAGAAGGATACGTTTCGCCGTGCACTCCAGTCCCATCGCCGTCGGAAGGAGCGAGCGATATGAGACGCATGGTTCTCGTAGAACGAAGGGCCGACGAACGAAGCGCGCCGTGGATGGATTTGGTTGCCTCTGCACTTCGTCGTGCTGGTTACATAGTACGGCGGTGGCGCAATAAGCGCCCGGTCCCGGCAATCCTAACCTCATGCGATCTCGTCGTGCTATGGAATGGTATCCATCCGCTGTACGATGAGATATCGCCTCTATGCAAACGATCTGGCGTGTCGATGGCTTTCGCGGAGTTAGGATGGATGCCTCAGGACGGGGCTATCCAGTTAGACCCGGAGGGCATCAACGCCAAGGCCAGCTGGATGCACGACCCCGTGACTTGGAGATCGGGTGGTTGCGTTGACGTACCCAGCGGCGATCTGCTTGTGATACTACAGAGCGACGGGGACACGCAGATACGATGCCTGTCTCCGTACTTCAAAAACATGGCCGCGTTTATTCGCCACTTGGCCGACCATAGTTTATGTCAGATGCGCGTGCGACGGCACCCGCGTGCCGTGGCCTCGAAGGATGTAGTGCAGACCGTCGATGGCAGCGACAAGATGACGTGGGATCGGTCGGCCAGTCTGGACGAGGCCATGGAGAGCGCGTGTGCTTTGGCGTGCGTGAACTCCACGTGCGGACTGGAGGCGCTGGATATCCATCTCCCGGTGCTGTGCTACGGGGACGCGGTGTACAGACGAGAGGGGGCTGTGTGGTGTATGACGGCGGACCCGTCGTTGACTCGCGACCGCACAAAGCAGCTGGACGCCCGTTGTTGTGATCAGATCATAGATGCGCAGACGGCCGTGCTAAGACATGTATTGTCGCATCAGTACACGGCAGAGCAAGTACCTGATAGGGTGATGGCGCTGATGCGTAATGCAGTGAATCGCAAGATGGTGCTATGATGTAACATACATATCAAACAGGGGCGTCCGGCCTCCTTCCCACCGCCCACCGCCAGCTGGGCGTCCCTGTCATTTTTTCCTCATGAAACTTGATGCGATCATCCGACAGTTGTAGTGTGTAGAGTGGTATAACACCGGGAAGGAGTTTGACATGTATGCGAAATGCTCATGGTGTGGCGATGGATTCGACTCCCATGACGGCGGTCAGGTCTGTGCGGAATGCGGCCGTGTGGCGTGCCCCGACTGCGAGCGCGGGCTGTTCCACGAGGACGCGTTCGTATGCAGCGAGTGTCGTCATGGGCACGTAGAGAACGCCCCCGTTTGCCTGCTAGGGCCGGGTGGCGAGTTCACCCGTTCGTGGCCATAGGAGATTGACGGCATGAAACACTGGAGTCAAAAGAACGGCCCCGCGACACGCGCACTGCTTGAGGCGGGACGCCCGCTCATCGAACTCGCGCTGTCCTACGACTGGACGTCCATCGTGGACTTCGGCTGCGGATTCGGTTTGCACTGCGAAGAGTTCACCAGGGCAGGCAGGCGTGCGACCGGCGTAGATATTGCCTTCCAGCCAGAAGCCACGGCGCAAGCAGCAAAGGAGGGTTACGCGCTAATCGCGTCCGACTGGAGCCATCTGCCTAATCGCATATGGGACGCCGGGTACTCATTCCATTCTCTCGAGCATACGCGCGACCCTATCGGAACATTACATACGTGGGGGGCCAAGCTGAAGCCGGGCGCGATGTTCTTCGTCGGCGTCCCAATTCACAAACCCGACGTGGCGTGTGGTCACATCGCCGTCGGATGGAGCGTAGGCCAGCTCGCGTACTGTATGGCCGTCGCTGGGTTCGACTGCAGGCAAGGCCACTTTCTACGGTGGGGCGGGACAGTGTACGGTGCAGCGAGACGGCTCAATGTGATGGCCATCGCAGACGTCCACGGCGGATGGAACGAGGCTGCGGATCGTCTGCCGGACGGATTGGTATGGCATGACAAGCTTCACTTCGCTGGTGATGTAGCCTCAATTAACTGGCCGGATTCGTCTTCGGGGCCGGGCCGCTCTGACTAGGTATTGGGCACGGAAGGAGATACAGATGAGCGAGTACAAAGGCGGAAGTTCGGGTGGCCTTGTGGTTCTGGCTGTCTTCCTTGCGATCTTTATTATGGTCGCGGACATCGTCCAACGCAGAATGAGGGAGACGGAGAGGCATCCGCGGGCTATAACCAATGATGCTGTCGTGCGCCCGCCCGCCGTCCTCCTCCCAATTCAGGAAGGATGGCCACTGGAGGTGATCAACGCCCGTCACCGTGTCGAGGTGCTTCTGGACGCTCTGTATGAGCACGAGTCGGTCGGCGGCACCCAACTGGTAGGGGACGGCGGCAATGCACGCGGCCCCCTTCATATTCATGAAGCCTACTGGCACGACGGCTGCGAGGAGGGGAAGGTTCTGAACGACGCGGGATGGGAATACGCCACGGCCGTGTGGGACGTCTGGAAGAGCAGACAGGTGGCAAAGTGGTACTGGCACCGGTACTGCCCCCAGGCCCTCGCTGACGGCGACCAAGAGGTACTCGCCCGAGTACACAACGGCGGGCCGCGAGGCGCAGAGAAGGCATCCACGAATGCGTACTGGGCCAAAGTGCAGCTGGTTCTGGCGTCTATGCGGTCCGCCACAGACAAGTAAGGGAGATCGGAATGCACCTCATCTCAAGATTAGCATGCACCGTGTTCGCGTTCCTCGCCGGGTGTATCATCGGCCCGTTCGTCGTGGCCCTTTTCGTATGGGAGGAGGAGGTCACGCTGAATGAAATCTCGCGTGCTATGAGATCTGGCCGTGGCAAGCGCCGGCGCTAACCGCAGTCGATCATCAGCCCCGTTTCGAGCGCGTGTATATGAGTGATCATCACGATCTGCACATGCATTTCCTTCGCAAGCGACTCGAGCAGCGACCGGACCCGTGGCAGGTTCTTCCTGTTGACGAACTTGAATGGCTCGTCCAGTATCAGTACACGGGCGGGCCGTGGCTGTCTGGATAGCATGATGCATGATAGCCGGAGAGCGAAGGCGGCGACATCCACGGGCCCGCCGCCGGACGCCGTCATCGGGTCGACCTGCACGCCATCGCGCTCAAACACCAGCCTCGCCTCCGTGCGCCCTCGCTTCTGCTCAAACAGGATGCGGAACTCGTATGGGTCGTCGTAGACGGCGCGTAGGCACCGCGACACGACGGATGCGATATGCGCGTGGGCCTGCTCCTGTACCTGCTGCGCGACCTCCTGCACGATAGCCCGTGCCTGCTCAAGGAGCGCGATGCGCCTTTTGGCTTCCTTGAGTTCGGATGCCTCTCGCACGGCAGACTCGTGGGCAAGGCGGAACGACGCCAGTCGGCCATCGACGGCCGATCGCCATTCCCCTATTGATGTTAGATGTCCGTCACGCGCTTCTTCGTGGGGTTGCCCTTGCATCGTCTCGATTCCTGTAGGCGTGCCTTGCTGTGGCATTTGGGGCAGATGCGATTCCACGGCCCCCTTGATACAAACTCCTTGTCACACCGAAGGCACCGCCGCGTCTTTCTGGTCGTTGATGACATCTCCGTGTTCCCTTTCGAATTGCGCATAGGCCTCGTCGAACTTCTGCTTTGCCTCTTGCTGCTCCTTGGTCAGCTTGACCATCATCGCCTTTGCCTCTTTGATAGACGAGCATCCGTACTCGTCTGCGATTCGCTTCATCGTGGCGTCCAGCTCTCCACGAGCACGGTCGGCCTCCCGTTGGAGGGTGGCTATGCGTGTTTTCAGCGCTGTGTAGTCTTCTGCATCAGCCATCGTTCATCGCTCCTGTGACTACAGCCCTTAGCTCGGGTGATGCGTCGATGCGGTCGAGTGCTTGTCTAAGCGCATCCGCAAAGTCGAGGTCTGTGGTCTGCAGCACTTCTAGTTGAGATAGGAATGCTTGGATGCTCTCCGCGGTCCCCGTGGCGTCTCCCAATGGTGCGGTCTCGATGACGTCCTCGCTGGTGTCTATGGCCCACTGCGAGACGTCGCCGTTGGCGTGAATGAGGCCGATGGTCGGCTCGTACGACGCCTCGTCCGTCTTACGCCGCATCATCGTACCGCAGTTGATAGCTGTTCCGTGTGAGGTGGTATGTACAAACCCACTGTGGTTATCGCCAATGACTACGACGTCATACCCTTTCCACGAGCGAGGCCATCTGTCGAATCTGCCCGCTGCCGGCGCGCCTGTGTATCCGTGGCCGTCTATCCATCTGTACTCGTGGATGACCGCTATGTTAAGGATCCTGCTCCTCTCGTCCGTGTAGTCTTCCGGCAGAGGGGTCACGCGTGCGTTCCATGGGAACGTCCAGACGCGCGCGCCGTTGATTAGCGCGAATCGGTTCTCCGGGCAGTTGAGCTTCCCGGCCGCGACGAGCGTGCCGAACGCCGACCGATGAATCTGCTCGACGTCGTGCATTGGGAGGTCGTGCTGCCCGGGGATCGCGATCATCTTGGGTAGCCGTTCTATGGCGAAGTTGATGAGCTCGGGAGGGCTCTTCCACTTGTCGAAGATGTCGCCCGCACACAGAATGGGGATGCCTTGGTGATCAATGGCACGGAGCGCCGATAGCGGTCTATCCATCGCTGCATACCAGTCCGGCTCCCCCGCCCTGCAGATGGGGGGTTTCACCGTGAGGTGGATGTCGGCGCAGACCGCCGCGATGACCGGGGGAGTGGCTGCCCGCAGGTCGGGCATGTCTTGATGGCATCGAGGGAGTGCTGTGCCGATGCTATTCTTTTCTGTAGTGTCCATAGGTGCGACTTCTGTTCGCGTGTTATAAAGAGCAGCTGCCTCAGCGCCTTCGTTCTCTTCTGTAGGGACAGCCAGTAGCCACACCGCTGCCCCACTGGACTCGGGTTCGGTGTCGCGCGGGTGGCGGCGTCCGTAAGCCTCGTCGCCGTCTCCACGAGTGAGTGCAGCGTACTCGCTCTCCGTCCTACTCTCGTACAAGCCTCGCCCAACTCGACCACTTTTCGTGCGTCGCGTGCCGTGCGTGTCGCGGCCCGTGTCGCCCTTTTCGCGGCAGTGGCACAACGGACCAACTCGGCCAATAAAGTCGCCCTCCGCCCAAGTCTGATAGCCTCTTGCGCCAGATTTTCGACCATGCACAAGGCACGGTTGGCGGCGACCGCGCATCGGTGCCGTTGGCGCTCGCGTTTTGCCGCGTCGAGTCGGGTCTGGATGACGTCGGCCTTCATCGCGGACCTACGGAGATCGGATGCGAGTGCAGCGAGCGTGGTGTCGATAACACTGAGGTTGACTACCCGATTCAGCTCCCGTGAGACGCCGCCTGCCGTTTGCGAAAACCAGAAGGCGGCGTCGTGCTGTTGCTGGAAGTTGATGGGCTGCAGTTCGAGTGCGGCAGCGACCTCCGGCGGCGGGTCGGCACCGAAGGCCACTAGCTCTTTGCCGTCGACTTCATACGAATTGCGATTCGCGCCCTTCGTACGGACGACACATCCATTCTGCGTCGTTACATGCACCTTACATACACGCGAGCCGTGGCGGATGAACCCACTCCCACTTGGCTTGTTCAGCGCGGCCCATCGGAGCGCCCGCAAGATTGCCGACTTGCCTACGTCGTTGGGGCCTGTGATCGTGGTGACGCCCGGCGCCAGCCGCACCAGCAGTGAACGGTGGGCCTGCCAGTTGCGGAGACGGATAGAGGAGATCATAGAAGACCTCTATGTACGATCACCCGTACTGCTTCATCCCGCGTGAGCCCCGCCTCCACCAGACACCGCATGCGATGGCCCAGCAGATGCGACAGGCACGCGATCTGCATCTCGTGAATTTCCATGTCCCTCCGAAGAGCGGTTACAGATGCACGGAGAGACGGCCCTTGCAGGTCGTCGTTGTCCGAGTCGCTCATGGTGATCGTTCCTTATGTAATGTCAGTACGTTCTTGACGCGCTGGAGTAGGAGGTGGCGTTCGTCAGATGCAGCCGCCTCCATGAGGACCTCCATAGTATCGGCCAGACGGGACAGGGGGATTGGTACGATCAGCTCGCCAACTGGCCCTGATAACGACCGGCTCTTGCGAACCTGGTCGGCAACGAGCGGCTTGTACGTCAATACCAACTGCATTATCTCCGTCTTCACCAGACGTCTGTAGTTGAGTCGCCGTCTAGCCATCGCTGTCCCCTGATGGGAATCCTATCTGCAGTTCGTTAGGCAGTTCTTCCAGTCTCCATTCAGGGAAGAACACGACCTCGGGGACCTCGCCGTCTATCAGATGGTCGGCCTGCACCCCAAACTCCGTGCCGCCTCCTAGATGATAGACGACGCTGACAGCGATTCCCTCATAGGATGTGATCTTGTCCCTGACCTTTTTGCCGAGCTGAGTCATGGCCATCTTCCTTTCTACTGGACCTGCCGGGAATCGAACCCGGGTCCCATGATGCTTTGGCATTCGGCCTCACGTGCGTCCCGTCGTTTCCGGCCGACGAGTATCCGTGCTGCGGGGGCGTCCACACCGAATCCACCAGGGCAGCGGTTGCCTTGCACCGCTCCGAAGGTAGCCGATACCGTGCGCCCTACACAATCATCGGCGTCGTTGTGTAGGACGGGCGGCTAAGCCGCCATCTTCATCGGGGTGGCAGTTAAGTGCCGCGCCGGTTGTTTAGCGAGGCCTACCGGCGACCTCGACACGTAGCGTCAGCTTCTGCATCTGGTCGATACCAATTCAGGCCCTATTCACTTGTCAAAGAGCAGCGAGACTCTACTTCCTGTTACTGCCCTTGCCCGTCTTCTGCGTCGTCTTGCATCCGCCACGGCCCTGGTTGGCCCTTTTGCCTTCGCCCGAGCCGTCTCGCTTCGGTGTTCCCTTGGATGCCATGTCTTTCTCCTCTGGTTAATGGGACCTATCTCTGTGATACGCCAATACACAGTCGTGTATCATCCGCCTAAAAGTGTAGGGTAATCTGATGTTTCTATCCTGCCTACAACGGCCGTGGTTCTGGTTGGTCTAGATGCACGTGATCCAATCTGCAGTTCCCTGATGAGAGCTGTCAGTAGTTTAATCTCCGCGGCGTCGAAAATCACGCCCGCATCGGCACGCGCATCGATGCCATTGAGGTCGATGGCTTTCATACTACCTTCTCTTATCCGCCTCGGCGGCGTGGCGAGCGGCCTCTTCCAACCTATGCACATCCGCCCCAGTGGTAATGAGTGTTTCCAGCAGCCGAGCCTCGCGGGGGCTCAGTCCCGTCGTGTCACCGTCCTCGACATAAGGCCCATACATTTCCCGAAGTTCGTCGGGGGTGTACGGCTTCTGCCCAACCAGCCCGCGAGACCATGCCCACATATTGCTCGCAAGCCTCTCGTTCTCGGCCTCCGCCTTGGCGAGCCTGTCGAGGATCGGCTGGCCGGGG
>JGI10211J34971_10000468_pt1 | contig 32760 bp, 30 predicted proteins | sample Etolagsediment_FD_34971 | JGI IMG/M metagenome (IMG submission 34971)
GTAAATCTGGATAAAAATAATTCTTACGATGAAACATACCTTTACTTGTTATTTCACACCCAGTGCTCAGAGCAAGCAAGGTAATAAATTCTATAGCTTTTTTGTTTGGAACGGGCAAAGCACCTGGTAAGCCTATACAGGTTGGACATAAGCTTATGTTTGGCTCATCAGTATCGACAACTGCACACCTACAAAACATTTTTGTGTTTGTATTTAACTCAATATGAGTTTCAATACCAATTGTAGGTTTTAAAGACATTACAACCATCCTTTAGGTTGTCCGTCAAGCTGAACCTCATTTTCAATTATTTCTGAAAAATCTAGAAGTGAATTGTCAGATAATGGTTTACTCATTACTTGCACTCCAAGAGGTAGTTGATCTTTACTAAGTCCAGTAGGAATACTTATTGCTGGAAGGCCAGCCAAGTTAGCTGGAATTGTGCATAAGTCTGACATATACATTTCTAATGGATTACTTGTTTTCTCACCAGACTTGAAAGCTTGTGTGGGAGTTGTTGGTGAAATCAAATAATCAATATCTTTAAATGTTTTTGCAAATTCATCTATCATTTCTTTTCTTGCCTGCAAAGCTTTTCCATAATATTCGTCATAATATCCTGCTGATAGTGCATAGGTTCCTAACAGAATTCTTCTTTTAACTTCAGCACCAAATCCTTCGGCTCTGGTATTTTCCATCATTTCATAACTAGTGTTTCCATCTACTCTTAATCCATATCTGACGCCATCAAATCGTGCTAGGTTAGCTGAGCATTCAGCTGGTGCGATTAAATAATAGATACTGATAGAAAGTTTGATTATTGGTATTGAGATTTCTTTAACTTTGTAACCTTTAGATTTAAGAATTTCAACGACTTTATTAACCTCATTTTTAGCTTCATCAGAAATGCCATCTTCCATTAATTCTTTTATCACTCCAATTGTGGCAGTGTTGTCACTTGGAATATCTAATTGATTATTAATAACTGAAGTAGCGTCACGACTATCTTCACCAGAAATAAAGGAAAAAATAATTCTTGAGTCATCTACCGTTTTTGTAATTGGACCAATTTGATCTAAAGATGATGCGAAAGCCACCAAACCAAATCTGGAAACAGTTCCATATGTCGGCTTAAAACCTACTAAACCACAAAAAGACGCAGGCTGTCTTATTGATCCACCAGTATCACTTCCAAGTGCTGCAATTGATGATCTTGCACCAACAGAAGCGGCTGAACCTCCAGAAGACCCTCCGGGAACATAATCTATATTCCACGGATTTTTAGTAAGGCCAAATGCAGAGTTTTCAGTGGATGAGCCCATCGCAAATTCATCAAGATTTGTTTTACCCGTAAACAAAGTATTCTGCTCTTTAAGTTTTTCAATTACTGTTGCGTCATACGGAGATGTATAGTTTGATAACATTTTTGATGAGCATGTAGTTTTATAATTTTTTATGTTGATATTGTCTTTAATTGCAATTGGTATTCCATCTAATAAACTATCTGATTCACCATTGTTGAATCTTTTATCAGATTCAGCAGCTTTTTTTATATTTTCTTCTTCAAAAAGTGTTAGATGTGCATGAAGTGCTGCTTCTGAATTTGCAGCATTTTCAAATACTTTTAAATACAATTCAGATGGTTTTAACTCTTTTTTTGTAAACAGTGAGTTTATTTCTCTAATAGATAAATTTGAAGCATCCATAACTATTCCATCGAAGGAGGAACTACGAACTTTCCATCTTTAGACTCTGGAGCATTACTAATTGCCTCATCATGAGTTAAGAATTCTACAACTTCATCCTCTTGTAGTTCTAATTCTTTTTCTAAAGGGTGTATAAATATTTCTTTTTGCTGAGAGTTCAGCTTTAAATCACTTAATGCATTTACATGCTCCAAAATAATACTTAAGTCATTGCTCAGACTGTCTTGTTCTTCTTCAGATAAATTAATAGAAGCAAGTTTTGCTATATTTTTAATATTGAACTCATTACTCACTTTTTACTCCTAGATAGCCTGAAAGTAATTTATATGATTTTAATAGCTGTTTTTTACTAACATGTTCATTCGTTGCATGTGCTAAAAGTGGATCACCTGGTCCAAAATTTACACAAGGAATTTTGTGTTCGAAAAAACGTGCGATATCAGTCCATGCTTGCTTTGGCTGAACCACTGCTCCTGTCGTATTTATAAACTCGCTAATTTTCTCATCTGATTTATTAGGCATAGCTCCATCTGAAGTGTTTAATATTTCTACTTCAACATAATCAGAAAATAAGTCGTTAATGTAACTACCTGCTTCAGATCCATTTAGTTCCGGTGAATACCTAAAGTTTAAATTTAACTTTAATGTTTCTGGAATAACATTATTAGCAATGCCTGAAGAAATTTTAGTAATTGACATCACTTGTTTAAAATTTAAACCTTCTATTTCAAGTTCGTTAATTTCATTATCTTCAACTAACTTAATTACATCTTTAACTTTGTAAATAGGGTTGTCCCCAACCCAAGGCCTTGCCGAATGTGCCGCTTTGCCACTTATTGTTAAAGTAGCATTTAAAGCACCCAAGCAACCCAATTGAATTTCATTATCAGTTGGTTCCAAAATTATTGCGAAGTCAATATCAAAATCGCTTAAAAGCTCCGGCATAATTATATTTAATCCATTGTCTTCATATGAACTTTCCTCTGCTGTATAAAAGACTCCAACTATTTCGGAAGAATTTTCGATTAAAGAATGTAAGATTACTGCAATACCACCTTTCATATCAACAGATCCTCTCCCCCCAATTAGATCGTCGTTATCAAATTCATATTGTTGATTAGGAACAATAGGAACGGTGTCAACGTGACCAATTAGAGCAATTTTTTTACTAGATTTGCTAGGGACAGCCAATATTCCACCATTATTTCTTTTAATTTCACCTTGAAAATTATTACCTTCTAAGAATGTTTCAATAAAATCTAAAATATTATCTTCTTTGCCAGTTTCAGATTCAATAGAAATGAGCTTTAAAAAAGTATCAACTAAGTTCAAACTTCAACTCCAAAAGTTCTCAATGCATCAGTAAGTGAAGTTTTTTCATCAGTAGATTCTTTTCTTTTTCCAATTATTAAAGCGCAGGGAGTGTTAAAAACACCACTTGGAAATTCTTTTGGCCTTGTTCCTGGAATGACAACAGAATTTTCTTCTACTATACCTTTAACTTCTACTGGCTCTTTACCTGTTACATCAATAATTGGTGTAGAGGCAGTAAGAGTAACATTTGCACCTATTACTGCTCCTTTTTTTATTCTGACGCCTTCAACAATAATTGAACGTGAGCCAATAAACGCTCCATCTTCAACAACCACAGGCATTGCTCCGGCAGGTTCTAGTACTCCACCAATACCAACTCCACCTGAAAGATGAACATTTTTTCCTATTTGGGCACAAGACCCTACAGTAGCCCATGTATCTACCATAGTTCCCGAACCTACATATGCTCCAATATTGACAAATCCAGGCATGACAACAACTCCTGGTTCACAAAAAGCTCCATACCTTACAACTCCAGGAGGGACAACTCTGATACCTAGTTCTTTGTAATTCTTTTTAGGCTCTAATTTGTCATAATAAATTAAGTCATTTGAATTAATTTCTTTTAAATTTCTTATAGAAAAAAATAATAGAATGGCATCCCTTACCCATTCATTAAGTAACCACTCATTATCTTTATGACTAGCTACTCTAATATTTCCTTTGTCGAGTTCTTGAATAGTAAACTCTATAAGTGACAAATCATTTTTAGATAAGTTATTAGGATCAATATTTTTTATCTGTTCTTCTAAATTTTTTATTTTCACTTTGGTCTCTTTTTATTTCTTAGATATTATTTTAATGTATGACCAAACAGACTTACAGATTTATTATTCTTTTATTAACTGGATTGTTAGCTTTAGTAATAACATGGGGAATATCATTTTCACAAGATAACAGTGAAGAATTAGTTTTGCCAAATTCAATAGAAAATATCTATCCATTACCTTACGATCAAGTTCCTCAACAGGCATCATTAGAAATAGACCTACCTGTTGGTTATCAATTAACTTTAATTGTTGATAACTATATTATTCCTCAATCAGAAATTCAGTATGTTGAAGCTACTGGTGTGTATATATGGAGGCCTGGGCCGGGTAAAACTTTTGAAACATGGAATCCAGGAAAACATACTGTAAGGATTAGCTGGGATACAATTACTGGCTTACCTGATTTTGGTGAATATGAGTGGGAGTTTACTACTTACTAATTAACTTAGAAAAATCTGACTCAGTCAAAGTTTCTACATTTAATTTTTTGGCTTTATCTAATTTTGATCCTGCCTTTTCTCCATACACCAAATAGTTTGTATTTTTAGAAACTGATGAAGTAACGATTCCTCCAAGATCTTCAATAAACTTTGTAGCCTGTTGCCTTGTGTATTGACTTAATGTTCCAGTAAGTACAAACGTCTTTCCTTGTAATTCTCCTGAAGAAGTTTCTACAAAGGTGTTTATTTTGAAACCTATTTTTAATAAGTTGTCTATTAATCTTTTGTTTGCCTTTTCTAAATACCATTCAGATAAAGAATTTATGACACTATCAGAAATACCATGAATATTTTGTAAATCAGCCTCATTTGCTTTAAAAACCTTCTCAATTGAACCAAAAGAATTTACCAATAATTTGGCAGTTTGCTTACCTACAAATCTAATTCCAAGTGCAGCTAATAATCTGGAAGGTTCAGTATCAATAGATTCTTTTATTGCATTTAATAAATTGATAGTTTTCTTCTCTTTCCATTGAGGAAGATTTATTAACTGATCATAATTTAAATTGTATAAATCTACGAAATTCGTAATTAGATTTTCATTTAATAAAGTCTCAACAGTCTCTCTACCCAAACCATCAATATCAAGGCCAGATTTAGATCCAAAAAATATCAAAGCCTCTTTACTAGCAATTTTGCATTTTTCTTTACCTGCACAGCGTGGTACTTTCTCATCATTGACAAACTCAATTGAATACTCTTCACATAAGCATTTCTCCTGTAAAGACCAAATTTCTGAAGAACTCTCTCTTCTTTCAGGAATAGAAGATACTACTTCTGGAATAACATCACCTGCCCGTCTAACAATTACATAGTCATTTATTCTTAAGTCTTTTCTTTTAATCTCATCGGGGTTGTGTAAAGTAGCGAATGATACCAGTGCACCACCAACATTTACTGGCTTAAGAACAGCAACGGGAGTAATTGCTCCCGTCCTTCCTACTTGTAATTTTATGTCTAACAATTGAGTTGTCTGCTCTTCTGCTGAAAACTTAAAAGCAATTGCCCATCTTGGAGCTTTTGATGTAAAACCTAATTCGTCCTGAGTGATTGATGAATTTACTTTTAAAACAGCACCATCTATTTGGTAATTATAATTATTTCTATTTTCCTCAATTCTGTTCAGTTCNGACTCAACATTTTTTATATCATTAGTAACAGTTACTTCATTAGTACTAAATCCTAAATCTTTTAATAGTGCTATTTGATCAGAGTAACTGTCAATTGCTTGACGATCGTGTTCAATTAATTGATATGCAAGAAGTCTTAAATCTCTTTTGGCTGTAATATTTGAGTCTTTTTGCCTTAAAGAACCTGCAGCTGCATTTCTTGCATTTATAAACTCAGAAGTGCCTTCATTTCTTAATTCTCTAAGTTCTTGTACTTGTTCAGCTGTCATTTCTTTTTTATCAAGCTGGGATAGAAAATTTAACTTCTTTTGATCATTAATTTTTTGATTGTTCAATTGTTCAAAACTTTCAGTAGGCATGTATATCTCTCCCCTTACTTCTACTTCGCCATCTATGTTTTGTTTTAATTTGAGTGGAATATTCATGATAGTTTTTATGTTGTGCGTAACATCTTCTCCCACAAACCCATCTCCTCTAGTAAGTCCCTTTATGAGCAAACCATCTTTATAAATTAAAGATATTGCAAGGCCATCTATCTTTGGTTCTACTGTCAATGGAAATATTTTGTTATCAGTTAATTTCTCAATTTTTTCAATCCATTTTGAAATATCTTGAATACTTTCTGAATTGTCTAAACTATACATTCTTTGCTTATGAGTTATTTGTTCAAAAACATTATCAGGAGTACCGGTTACTCGCTGTGTTGGAGAATATTCGTAAACTAAATCTGGGTTTTCTAACTCGATTCTTTTTAATTCATTAAATAACTTATCGTATTCACCATCTGACATGATTGGTTTATTCAATACATAGTATGCGTGTTCAGCAGCTGTCAGCTTTTCAATTAAATTATTAACGTCCTTACTATTCATATACGTCTTCTAAAACTTTAGAGGTAATTCTTCCTCCCCCAACAAGTTTTGTGCCATTATAAATTACTCCAAATTGTCCTGGAGCTACACCCATAGTTGGTGTTTCCAAGACAATTTGATAAGTAGATTCATCTATTATCTCAATTGCACAAGGGACATCTTCAGAGTTATAACGAGTTTGAATCGATAAGTTTTCATATTCAACTTCATTAACAAAGGTCACTTCCTCCAAGATAAATTTTTTGGTTGTAAGCTCATCCTTACTTCCAATATAAATTTTATTGTTTTCTACATCTATTTTTGTAACATATTTGGCTTCACCCTGGCCGCCTGGAACTCCTTTTCTTTGCCCGATGGTATAAGCATGTATACCTCCATGAGTGCCCACTTCATTTTCATTTTTGTCGACTATTAAACCTTTTGATGAAACATCTATTCTTTTACTTACAAAATTTCTATAATCTTTCTTCCCAACAAAACATATATCTTGACTATCTTTTTTAAAAGCAGTCTTTAAACCTAGAGAAGCAGCTATTTGCCTAACCTCTGGTTTTGAAATAGTGCCAAGCGGAAATTCTATATTTTCTAATTTTTGAGAGTCAAGCATATGTAAAACATAAGATTGGTCTTTATCCAAATAATCTGCTTTGTGAAGCTCATACATGTTATTGTTCATTATTATCTTTGCGTAATGGCCTGTAGCTACTTTTTCACAATTTAATTTTTTTGCTTGGTCAATAAAATGATCGAACTTAACAGATCTATTGCACTCCACACATGGATTTGGAGTTAATCCCTGTGCATACATGTCCACAAAGTTGTCGATAACATTTTCTGAGAAAGAAGCTGTGTAATCTAATACATAATATGGAATGTCTAATTTAGCTGCTACTTTTCGAGCATCTTCAGAATCTGCAGATGTGCAACACCCTGTTTCTGGCATCTCACCATTAGGCCCCTCCCAAAGCTTCATAGTTACACCAATTACTTCATGTCCTTGTGACTTTAAGAGGCCTGCTACAACTGATGAATCTACTCCACCACTCATCGCAACTAAAATCCTCATGACAGTTCCTTAATTGTCTTTTTCGACAATTTCAGCACATTTTTCACCATCACCCTTTTGTATATTCCAACCAAAGCTGAATCTAAGATGGTTATTAATAACTTGTTCATCAACTTTCATAGCTTCTAATACATGAGATGGTTTCTGTGCACCACTAGCACATGCCGACCCCCTTGAGACTCCCATGCCATTTAAATCTAAAGCTACCATCAATGTTTCTGAGTTTATATCTTTGAATTGTATATTAGATATATGACACAATCTCTCTACATTTTCTCCAACCACTATTAAATCAATATTTTTTTTGAGGTTATTTTCAAATATTGTTTTTTCGTTTTCGATTAATTCAACATCTTTTTCTAAATTGTTTTGTTGTTCATTAAGAGCTGCAGCTAATCCAGCAACACCAGAAACGTTTACTGTACCAGCTCTTCTTTCAAGTTCTTGTTTTCCTCCATGTAAAAAACTAGGTATCTTATATCCTGTCTTTAAAAACATAACTCCTATACCTTTTGGGCCACCAATTTTATGCCCTGAAATGGCGGCACTTTCAATCCCTAGATTATGAAAGTTTAATTTTTTGGTAGCAACTGCTTGTACAACATCTGAGTGAAATAATGTATTTGGATTAATTTCCTTAACTATTTTTGACATTTCTTTAATGGGTTGGATAACTCCTGTTTCGTTATTTGCATACATTACTGAAGCAATTAAAGTATTTGAATTAATTGACTTCCTAAATTCATCAATATTTGTTACACCTTCACTATCGCATGAAACAAAATTAACATTAAAACCATTGCTATGTACATTTTCTGCAGAAGCTAGAACAGCTTCATGTTCTATCTGAGTTGTTGTAAGTTCAGCCGTAGTCTCTTTGTGTATAAAAGGAGTTTTTATAATCCAATTATCTGCTTCAGTCCCACCACTTGTGAATGTTATTTCATTAGGTGCTGCACCAAAACAACTAGCTATATATTCTCTTGATTCTTCGAGTATGTTTTTAGCTTTTCGTGATAATGCATGACCGCCAGAAGAGTTTGCATAAGCATCCATTTCTGTTTTTTTGTATGCCTCAAAAGCAACTTCACGCATAGGAGTTGTTGCAGCATGATCTAAATATATATAATCATTTTTATTCATATATATTTATTTTACTTATGAACTAATATTGTTTAACAAGCAATGAGTAAAAGAATTGAAGTTTCAACAATCATTGAAAAACCAATTGAAGTGGTTTGGGATGAAGTTAAAATTATGAAAAACCACGTCAACTGGATGCAAGATGCAGCCAAAATTGAGTTTCTTTCTGAAAATGAAGCTGGAATTGATACAAAAATGAAAGTTTTAACAAAAGTAGGACCATTTACTTTAAATGACATTATTACCGTTACAACATGGGAGGAAATGAACAGCATAGGAGTAGTTCATGAGGGAATTGTTACTGGAGAAGGTGCTTTTTATTTAACTAAAAATGACGATAACTCTACAAAATTTCAATGGATAGAAGATTTAAAGGCTCCATATTACCTTGGTGGACCGATAGCAGAATTTTTCGGAGGGTTTGTCTTAAAGATAATCTGGAAAAAAAATTTGACGAATTTAAAAAATATTTTAGAAAAATGAAAAAATTTTACTCTTTTCTTTTAGTTTTAATTTTGGTTTCTTGTTCCAGCAATGAGACTTCCGAATTACAAAATAATGACGAAAATCAATCTCAAGAAATAGTTTTTGAACAAGGGTTAGGTAAAGATCCAAGTGAGTTTGTAACAAACTGGAATAAACTCGTTTCAGAGATTTCAAGCGACGACGAAACTCTTTTCTATTTTTCTATAGATCCTGAAAAAGTACAGTGGACAACAATCGATCAAGAAGTGTTGTATTATCAATTTGGTTTTAATGAAAATACAGAGTCTGTATTTGTTTTAAATCTTCTTATTGAAAATGGAATTGTTGAAGGAGTAGAATTTTTCTCTCCTGTAGAAAATGATGAAGTAACTACCCAAAGAGCACGTTTATTCTTTTTAATTATTATTGCAATGTCTGATGACAGTTTAGATAAGGACGGAAGAGAATCAGTACTTTCAAAAGTTGGGTTGTATGAAGATGTAGAAAATATAAATCAAATAGGAGGAGGGGTGACCATCAACCAAGTGAATTATGTAATTGAACCTGTAATTTTTACTGGAAGACTAGTAGGCTTAAATTTTTATTCAACAAGAAGTAATTAGACGCTAGGTTGCTATAACCTCAATAACCCCTGGAACTTTATCTTTTAATATTCTTTCAATTCCACTTTTTAAAGTTGCAATGGACATTGGACATCCTTGGCAAGCACCAAGCATTTCTATATTAACNACACCATTTTCAACAGATGCTAATTTAATATCTCCACCATCTGCTTGNACTGCAGGACGAATGTATTCAATCGTGTCATTTAATACCTCCATATCNACTTCAGCATTTGGATCACGATCTTTTACTTCTGGAAAATTTAAATTTGCCATATNTTAATTATATTGTATTTCACTGCCAACCGAACTCAGTAAATCAACAATATTTTCATACCCTCTCTCAATATGATCAATNCCAGTAATTAAAGACTCTCCATCTGCTTGTAAAGCAGCGATTATCAAACTTGCCCCAGTTCTTATATCGGTTGAATGGACTGGTGCGCCGGATAGTTCTTTCACTCCTTTTATCATTGCATGTTGCCAGCCAGATTGTATATCTGCACCCATTCTTTGTACTTCTGGTATCCATTGAAACCTATGGTCATAAACATTTTCAGTTATTATTGATGTACCATTGGCTTTTAATAGACATGACCCAAAAATAGGCTGTAAGTCTGTTGCCACTCCTGGGAATGGAAGCGTAGAAATTTCAATTGAGGAAATTTCTTTTACACTATTTATTTCGATAGAGTTTTCATTGATAACTAATTCTGCACCCATTTCTTTAAATTTCTTTAATTCCATAGGTAGACAATCTGGATTTATCCCTTCAATTACACCTGATCCTTGCGTAGCTAAAAATGCAGCAAGATAAGTTCCCGCAACAACCCTATCTCCAATTACTTCATGGTTTGTACTTTTTAGAGAGTCAACTCCTTGAATTGTAATTTCACTTGTACCTTCACCGTCAATTTGGGCGCCCATATTTTGAAGCATCTTCACTAAATCAACAACTTCTGGTTCTCTTGCAGCATTTTCAATAATTGTTGTTCCATCTGCTAATACAGCTGCCAATATTGTGTTCTCTGTTGCCCCAACTGATGCATAAGGAAGATTGATTTCAACACCTTTTAGGCCATCAGTTTTTCCAATAAGAACACCGTGATCTAGTTCAAACTTAGCACCCATTTTTTCAAGTGCCTCAATGTGCATCTTGACAGGTCTTGGGCCAAGCTGATCACCACCTGGAAAAGCTATTTTAGCTTCACCCTTTCTGGCTAACAAAGGGCCTAAGACGATAATTGAGGCTCTCATCTTTTGAACAACTTCATATGGAGCTTCTATTGAAATATCGGATGGAGAATTAATCTCAAGCGTCTTATCATCAAGTTTTGATGTTATTCCAAGAACATCTAACACTTCTTGCATGTAATAAACATCTGCAATATTTGGTACATTTTCTATTTTATATACACCTTCTGAAAGTATGGGAAGGATCATTTGCTTTAAAACAGCATTTTTTGCACCAGAAACTTCAATGGTTCCTGTTAATTTTTTTCCACCAATTATTTGAATACTTTTTTCCACTAACATTGATACTACTTAAAAAATAAACGTAACAAAAGAAATGATGGACTCATTAGAAATACTTAAGGGAAACAATCACATTGATTGCTCAAATACACTTCTTGATTTAATAAGCTCTGAAATCAATAACTCTGAAAACTATAGTCTTGGATTATCAGGTGGAAGCACACCTAAGTTTTTTTATGAATTATTTGCTGAAAAATATAAAGATTATTCAAATATTTATCTATGGACTGTTGATGAGAGACATGTAAATATAAATGATGAAAAATCTAATCAAAGAATGATTAATTCAATTTTCAGCAATTCAAATCTAAATATCATTGAATACTCTTACGAAGAAGATCCAGGCCATTCTGCAAAAAACTATACCAATAATGTTTTTAAAAAAGTTGATAAATTTAATGCAGCAATATTAGGGGTCGGAGAAGATGGTCATATTGCGTCACTATTTCCAGATACAACTGCTTTAAATGCTGAAGAGAAAGGTTTTGTTCAGAATGAAGTAAATATTCTTACTAAATGGAGAGTTACTTGTACTTTTGAGCTATTAAAAGATATTGAACAAGTATATTTACTTGTAACAGGTGATAATAAAAGAGAGATTATTGAAAAAATAGGTAAAGAAAATGATTTACCTGTAAATGAATTAATTCGTTTAAGAAAAAAAACAGTTTTATTGACTGACCAATAAAATTTATTATTTATATACTAATAGAAGAGTCATCTTTGTGTCAGTTTGAACCACTACACTAATCCTTCTACCCTGTTGGATGGTGACTCTATTTTTTTTATAAAAAATATGAAAATTAAAAATTACTTACAAATATTTCTGACATCTTCTTTGTGGGGATCTTCTTTTTTAATGATTAAATATGCCTTAGAAGAGTTAGACGCTTTTAATATTGCTTTCTATAGAATACTTATAGGTATGGTTTTCATAAATTTCATAAGCTTTAAAAAAACTTCATTTTCATTACGCCAACATTTTGAGTTAAGTATGGTTGGGTTGCTTTGGATGTCACTTCCTTTTTATTTATTTGCTAAAGCAGAAGAAACTATAACATCTAGCCTTGCTGGACTAATTAATGGGTCCACACCTATTTTTATTAGCCTAGTTGCAGTGTTGATTTTTAAAAATATGATAACTAAGAAACAGATTTTTTATCTAATTACTGGATTTGTTGGCATATATTTTGTTTCATTTGGTTTTAATAATGCGTTTAGCGAATTTAATCTTGGAGCATTGTTAGCATTATTAGCTTCTGTGAGTTATGGTTTTGCAGCAAATATTGTTCAGCCCCTAATTAAAGAACACGGATCATTGACAACTCTAAAAATAGCATTGAGATATGCAACTATAATTTCGTTAGTTTTGTTATTTATTAACAGCAGTCCCTCTCTTCCAACATACAATATTTCATTATTTCCAATGCTGCTACTAGGAGTGGGCAGTAGTGGAATTGCCTTTTTATCTTTTTATAATTTAATAGATGATGTCGGAGCAGTAGCAGGATCAATAACTGTTTACATTATTCCAATATTTTCTACTATTTTTGGGTTTACATTTCTTAATGAAACAACTGAAATAATTCAATTAATTGGGATAATTACTGTAATATTTTCAGCATTTCAATTTTCAAAAATTAAAAATTAATTTTTTGGGGTTACAAATAACCCTTCAGATACTGCTGCTATTTCACCATTGTCTAAAAATAATTCAGCTTTATAAATCGTACCCTTTTCACTAATTGATTCTCTCCATGCTTTAGCTGTTACTTTCTTATAATCTCCAGTAACCGGTCTTATGTATTTTGCAGTAAAAGTTTTAGTAACAACCATTTCGCCAAGTAAATAACTTAAAGGGCCCATTGTGCAATCCATATAAGCATCAAGAATCCCACCTAAAGTAACATCCATTGGGTTAAAAAATTTCGAGAGAACAGGAAAATCACAAGTAAGTGACTCTTCTTTCTCGTTAAACTCTACGAAGTTTCCCTCTAATTCAATATATATATTTGGAATTTGTAGATTGCCCCATGTTTCATCGCTCATAAGTAGAGTATTCTAGTTTAAATTGGCTACTTTGAATAATCAAAGTAGCCAATACAGGGTATGAGTTATATAACTAATTTAGAATTCGAGTGTGACAGATTATGTGCCTTTAGGGTGCCAAACAGTTTTTGTTTCAAGATAAGGCAAAATGGATGACAACCCAGAAATAGAAGGCAAAGAGACTACTCTTTTTACTGAACTAGATGCATTTTCCTGGATTCTCTTTAATCCATCATTTTCTATCTCTTTGTGTAATGCAACAAGGTTTATCTCAACATGTTTACTTACATCATCAAGAATGTTTTCAAATTTTCCTGTGAGTATATTAAGTGAGCCGGGCGGAAAATCAGAATTATTAATATCCTCTGCAAATTTTAGAGCTAAGACACTACTTTCCTCTGAATATGAGATAACTGAGCAACCAATAGTTAAAGGAGGAAGCAAGCTCAATAACAGATTATTTAATGAGACTGTTGAGTTACTGAGAGAGAAGACTACACCTATAGGGTTTTGATGAGAAATATTAAAATACTTTTCAGAAACTGGATTCAAATTACCAGCTAACTGTTCCCATTTATCTGCCAAACCAGCAAACCAAATAATACTCTCTATTGCTAGCGCTATATCTTTACTAGCTTTTTGTTTTGACATTCCATGAGAAACTAGTAGTTCTATATAACTTTCTTTATTTCCCTCTATCATTTCTGAGAGTCTATAAAGAATTTGCATTCTGGTATAAGGTGTTAGCCCATTCCATTTAATAAACCCAGATTTTGATGATGTGACGGTATCTCTAATATCTTTTCTTGAAGTCAGTGGAAGTTCGTAGAATTCATTTTTTAAGTCTCTTGTATAAGTTTTACCAGATTCTGAACGAACATATTTACCATCAACATAATTTTTATACGTTTTTTTAATATCTATCATGATGATGCCTTTAAATATGAGAGTAAGCCGTGCCTTCCACCTTCTCTTCCGAATCCTGATTCTTTATATCCCCCAAATGGAGACGAAGGGTCAAACTTATTAAATGTATTAGCCCAAACAACACCTGCATCAAGCCTATCTGCAGTCCACAATATTTTAGATCCCTTTTCAGTCCACACACCAGCTGATAAACCATATTCGGTATTATTTGCTATTTCAACTGCTTCTTCTGGAGTCCTGAAAGTTAAAGTAGTCAAAACAGGACCAAATATCTCTTCTCTTGCAATTGAGTAGGATGGTTGGACATTTGTAAACAAGGTTGGCCTAAACCAAAATCCATTTCCTGGTAATTCACATTCAGTTTGGAACAATTCACCACCATCATCTACACCTTCATTTACTAAGCTTGTAATTTTATCTAATTGTTCCTTTGAGTTAATTGCCCCAATATCTGTATTTTTATCTAGTGGGTTTCCAACCCTTAATGACTGCATTCTTTTTTCTAATTTTTTAACAAATTGATCATGTATTGATTCTTGAAGAAGTAGCCTACTGCCAGCACAACATACATGTCCTTGATTGAAAAATATACCGTTTACTACTCCTTCAACAGCTTGATCGATTGCAGCATCTTCATATACAATATTTGCAGCCTTACCTCCTAATTCAAGAGTTAGCCCAACATCTCTACCAGCTAATGATTTCTGAATAAGTTTTCCAACTTGAGTAGATCCTGTGAAAGCAATTTTGTTTATGTCTTTGTGGTTAACTATAAGTGAACCAGTTGACCCATCTCCTGTAACGATATTGACAACTCCAGAAGGAAGGCCTGCTTTTTCACAAATTTCAGCAAATAGTAATGCCGTCAATGGTGTGGTTTCTGCAGGTTTCAACACAACAGTATTTCCGGTAGCTAAAGCAGGTGCAATTTTCCAAGCAAGCATTAATAGTGGAAAGTTCCAAGGTATTATTTGACCTACTACCCCATATGGTTTCAGGCTTTTTGTTGCCCAAGAAAGGTCTAATTTGTCAGCCCATCCAGCAAAATAGAAAAAATTAGCTGCAACCTGTGGTAAATCAAAATCTCTAGACTCCTTAATAGGCTTTCCACCATCAAGAGATTCTAAAACTGCAAATTCTCTTGATCTTTCTTGAATTAACCGAGCTATTTTAAATAGATATCGTGAGCGTTGATTTGGTGTTAGTTTAGACCAAACTTCTAATCCTTCTTTTGCAGACTTTACAGCACTATTAATATCTTGTTCATTTGATAATGGTACTTTTGATAACAATTCTTCAGTTGAAGGTGAGATGGTATTTATATATTTTTTACTCTTTGGTTCTACAAATTTACCACCAATATAATTTGAATACTTTTTCTTAATAGACACTATGTCTGATGATTCTATAGATTCTGAGTATTGCCAATCAACCATATTAATTCATCCTCTTGGAAAATAATAGCCAGCTTGATAGGCCCCTGTTTGTAGTTTTTTTATTTGTTTTAAAACATCGTCAAGAAGGCTTGACGCCCCAAATCTAAATAATTCTGGATTCAACCAATCAGATCCCATTTCTTCATTTATCATCACTAAATATCGAATTGCATCTTTTGCATCTCTAATTCCTCCTGCAACTTTGATGCCAGCTTTTATTCCTGTCATAGATTCAAAATCTAATACGGACTTAAGCATTACATAACAAGCTTGTCTTGAAGAGCCAATAGATAATTTACCTGTGGATGTTTTTATAAAATCTGAACCAGCAGCTAATGAAATAAGACTGGCTTTTCTTATATTTTCATAAGTTTTTAAATCACCTACTTCAAGTATTGTTTTCAAGTGAACATCTTGGCACACTTCTTTTAAAGCAACTATTTCGTCATATACTTTTCTATAATCACCCTCAAGAAAAGCTTTTCTATTTATTACAATATCTATTTCATCTGCTCCAGAATCAATAGCNTATTTTGTATCTAGTAATTTTGACTCCATAGGNACTTGGCCACTTGGAAAATATGAAGATACTGCGGCGACCTTAACATTGGAGTTTTGCACTTTCTCTTTAGCAACACTAACTAGTGAAGGATACACGCACACTGCTGCAACACTAGGTACTGAGGTGTCTAAAGGGTTAGGTTTAATTGCTTTTGCAACCATTTGAGATACCTTCCCTTCAGTGTCTTCTCCCTCAAGAGTTGTTAAGTCACACATTGTCACAATCATTTTTAGTGCTTCTAGTTTTGAATCTTTTTTTATGCTTCTTGTTGCTAGTGAGTTTACTCTTTCATTTAATCCAACTGAATCAATACGTGATTCGTATACCATTTCCAAAACGTTGGACCACTGNATTAAAACATCAGAGGTTTTCATATTTTTCATAATTTAATGCTAAATGATTATATTTTTTTTAGTAGTACTAATTAATCTAACGCCTTGACATTTTCTGGATGTAATTGAACAGATTCTTTTTCCACCTCTGCAATACCGCCAAATACAGCAAACATATTTTCCCAATTATCAAATTTATCTAAAATCTTTTTAGCAGTTTCAGAGTTTGTTTTTTCAATATGAATTTCTATTAATGTTTTTAGTTCCAATTTGTCTATATCGGTCATTTTCTTATATTCAGGTGCAGTTTCTGAAATATGTTGTTCAAAATTCTTTTGGGTTTTTAAGACGATTGCTTTACCACCAGTCATTCCAGCAGCAAAATTAAATCCTATGTTCCCAAGAATTACTAACGTACCTCCAGTCATGTATTCTGCACCATGAGCACTGCAGCCTTCAACAACTCCAATTGCTCCACTATTCCTTACTCCAAACCTTTGACCTACCGTGCCAGCAATAAATAGCTGTCCTCCCGTAGCACCGTATAGAATTGTATTTCCAGCAGCATGATATGCTCCTTGCATTTTTCTTCCTTGTGGAATTATTGTAACGCTTCCTCCACCCATGCCCTTTGCAACATAATCATTGGCATTACCAGTTAATTTCAAATTAATACCGTCTCTTATGAATGCTCCAAAGCTTTGTCCAGCTGCGCCAGATAAACTTATTGTTGTTGGGTTCTCTGTAAGCTTTGAAGATAACTTTCTTAATGTAACTTCACCAGATAATCTGGCACCAATACTTCTATCTTCGTTTGAAATTGGATATTGAAGGAAAGATTTCTCTCCTCTTTCTACAGATCGAATAACTTCAGAAGTAATTCTTCTTGATAAACGACCTTCACTATGCCTGATAAAACCTGGATGTTTTTCTTCTATAGAAAAGTTCATCAATATTTTATGAAGACTTTTAGATAGATCACTATTTGAAATCTTTAATCCTAAAAGATCTGCTCTTCCTAGTAAATCTTGAATGTCATTTACACCAAATTTATCTAAATACGCCATAACATCATTAGCTATGAATTTAAATAATTGTACGACTTGTTCAGGAGCACCTGGAAATTTAGCTCTTAGATTTTCATCTTGGGTTGCGATACCTACAGGACAGGTATTTTCATGACACTGTCTGACCATTTTGCACCCAAGAGCTAACAAAGGTAATGTTCCAAATCCAAATCGATCTGCACCCAATATAGTTCCAATGATTACATCTTTTGCAGACCTTAAACCACCATCAACTTCAATCAAAACTTTATGTCGCATGTTGTTTTTTACTAAAGCTTGATGAGTTTCACTTAGACCGAGTTCCCATGGAGATCCAGCATGTTTAATACTTATCCAAGGACTTGCTCCTGTTCCGCCATCACTACCAGCAATTGTAATAATATCTGCACCAGCTTTTGCTACTCCTACTGCAATTGTTCCTACTCCTGGCTCTGATACAAGCTTTACCGAAACAGGGTTAGCTGGATTGAATGTTTTTAAGTCATAAATTAATTGCGCTAAATCTTCAATTGAATATATGTCATGATGTGGAGGTGGAGAAATAAGGGTAACACCTTCAACAGTATGTCGTAATTTTGCAATGTGTTTATCTACTTTAAAACCAGGTAACTGTCCCCTTCACCAGGCTTTGAACCTTGAGCCATCTTAATTTGAAATTCTTCAGCAGAGGCAAGATAGTCAGGTGTAACGCCAAACCTTCCAGAAGCAATCTGTTTTATCTTTGAATTCTTTTCATTATCATATCTCGCCGGATCTTCTCCACCTTCACCTGAACCTGATTTGCCTCCAATTTGATTTATTGCAATAGCCAAAGCTTGATGTGCTTCTTCAGAAAGTGCTCCAAGTGACATTGAACTAACAGTAAATTTCTTATATAAATCTTTTAAAGAATCATCTTCTAGAACAACATTGTTATTAGTAGTTTCTGGAAGAGAAAATAAATCTCGTAATTGCACGTCCTCTCTATCTTCAAGTGTTTCAAGGTAGCTATGCCAGTCTGATATTTCACCTGACCTCACCGCTTTTTGAAGTTTTAATACAGTTTTTGGTGAAGTTACATGTGTTTCTGCATCTTTTTTGTGCTTATAGAAACCGCCAATTCCTTTCAAAATATCTGCACGTTCTTCTTGCTGATAAATCCTTAAATTTTTGTTGAAGTGTTCAAACCCATAACCTTCAGTTCTTGTTTTTGAAAATTTAAACATACTATTAACAATCTCATTATTAAGTCCAATAATTTCAAATAACTCCGAACCTCTATAAGACGATATTGTACATATTCCCATTTTTGACATAATTTTTAATAGACCTGTATTCAAAGAATTTCTATAATTTTCCTGAGCTTGTTCTATAGAAATATTTAAAGTTTCATTTTGTATAGATAGTTCTCTCACTTTCTCTAAAGCTAAATAGGGCCAAACGGCAGAAGCGCCATAAGAAATATGACAAGCAACATCATGGGAATCTCTAATTTCTCCAGAAACTGAAATTAAAGAGGCCTTAAGTCTTATTCCAGCTTCAATTAGATAATGGTGCACTTTACCAATAACCATCAAAGAAGGTACAACCGACTCTCCCGATTTAATCTCTCTATCTGAAAATATAATTACCGATTTATTGTTTTCTAAAATCTCTGATTTAACTTTTTCACAAATATCTTCTAATGCCTCTTCTAATGTCTTATTTTCCTTTATAAATGTAGAAGAAATCACAATTGTTTTATTTTTAAGGCTTTTATTTTCAGTTAAAGAATCGAACGACGCACCACTTAATATTGGAGAATCCAAGGATATAAGGTTCGCTTGCTGTGCTGTTTCTTTTAATATAGACCCCCTCTTACCAAGATATGTCTTTGTGGACATAACAAATCTCTCACGAATCGGGTCAATAGGAGGGTTTGTAACTTGTGCAAATAATTGATGAAAATATCTGGTTAATCTGGGACTGTTTTTACTCATGACTGCTAAAGAAGTGTCATTTCCCATTGACCCGGTGGGTATTTCCCCTTTTAACATTGGCAATAGAATTAATCTTTCTTCCTCAGGTGTGTATTCGTAAAAATCTGAAAGACTCTCTACATCAATTACTTTATCTTTTTCTTCATTAAAAGTTTGATCAACTTCAAGTGGCTTTGAGTTAACCCATTCTATATATGGGTTTTTCTCACTAAGCTTTGTAATGACCTGACTTTCATCGAGTAGCTCATCATTTTCAATTCTATACCTAATAGTTTGTCCAGGTTCTAATTGTGCTGTTTTATAAGCGCCAGCTTCAACTGATGGACAGATACCAACTTCTGATGCTGCCAAAACATATCTGTCTGAAACCATCCAACGCATAGGCCTTAATCCACTTCTATCTAAACCAGCAATAATATCTCTACCATCTGAAGCAACAATTGCTGCAGGCCCATCCCAAGGTTCGGTTAAAAATGAATGGTATTGATAGAATGCCTTCTGTTTTTTTGTAAATCGTGGATTATTTTCCCATGCTGAGGGGATAAGCATNTCTTGAGAGTGGGCAAGTGTTCGACCAGATCTAACTAATAACTCAATTGCATTATCNAGTTGTCCTGAATCAGAAATAGATTCATCTATAAAAGGTTTAATTTTCTCAATATCATCTTTCCAGTACGAAGATGTAGCATCAACTTCTCTAGACTTCATCCACGAATAGTTTGATTGAATTGTATTGATTTCGCCATTATGAGCAAGCATTCTAAAAGGTTGAGCTTTATCCCATGTTGAAGAAGTGTTTGTGGAAAATCTTTGATGAAAAATACCAAATCTTGTTTTATAAAGTGGGTTTCTTAAGTCCCAATAGAAATCCGCAGTTTGCTTAGCAGTAAAAAGTCCTTTATAAACCACAGTCTTTGAGGAACAGGAGTTTACATGAATGTTTAGAAAATCTATTTCTGCAATTTTTTGCTCTAAAGTTTTTCTAAATAAATATAACTTCTTTTCAAAATCTTTAGGAGATTCATTTTCCGCGCTTACTATACTTTGATAAATTGATGGCTTTGATTCTCTAGCAAGGGTTCCAAGAATTTGTTTATCTGTTGGTACTTTTCGCCAATATAAATGTTTAATGTTGTATTCTTTAAGTTCATTATTTATTAACTCGATTGATTCATCTATGTTCTTTGGATCAAAAAAACAAGAAATAATGCCAATTTTTTTATTTGTATCATGTTCTATATTTAATTCAGCCAACTCTGCTCTGATAAGCTCAAATGGAATTTCTGTAAGTACACCGGCTCCGTCTCCTGTTCCATCAGCAAATTTTGCACCTCTGTGATCTAAATTAGCAAGGCACTCTAAAACTTTTAGTGTCATTCCATGTGTTGGGGGGAGATTTCTTGAGGCAATAAAGCCTACTCCGCATGAATCTTTTTCTGAAAAGTCGAACATAGTCCCCCAATGTTACTTCAAAACTTAACTATTTAAAAGATGAAAACCAGCCAATCGGTCAAAAAGGGGGAAACCTAAATGAATGTGGCTGATTTTCAAATTTATTTATTTTTTGAGAATAAAGTCACCGTATGCAGAAGTTCCATGTTCAGAAGCATCTAAACCAGCAATCTCCTCTTCTGGGGTTACTCTCAAACCTACTAGAGAATCAATAGTTTTGAATACTCCATAAGAGGAGATAAACGCCCAACCCCCTATCGCAGCAATTCCAATAAGTTGTGGAACAAAAAGTGAGGTTCCACCATAAAATAAACCATCTGCAGTATCAAAAATTGCTACTGCAAGAACTCCCCATGCTCCACAAATACCGTGTACAGATATTGCACCTACTGCATCATCGAATCCTTTTTTCTCAATAAAATTAATTGAATAAACAACTAACACTCCAGATGCTAATCCTATTAAGACTGCTCCAAGATTATTGACATTTGCACATCCAGCAGTAATTCCAACTAAACCTGCTAACGCACCATTTAGTGTCATACTTACATCTGGTTTTCCAGAAATCATTGAAGTATACATTGCAGCAATAGAAGCNGCACCAGNTGATAAAGTTGTAGTCACAGCAATAGCAGCAAGGTCAACATCAACAGCAGCTAAAGCTGATCCGACATTAAACCCGTACCATCCAAACCATAAGATGAATACACCTAATGCACCTGCAACCATAGAGCTTCCTGGAAGAGGTAACGGTGATCCTTTATCATCATATTTACCTATTCGAGGACCTACAATCATTACTCCAGCTAGGGCAGCAAATCCACCAACCATGTGAACAACGCCTGAACCTGCAAAGTCAATGAAACCTAAGTCGCCAAGCCAACCTTGTCCACTCCATACCCAGTGTGTAACTATAGGATAAATTACACCACATATAAATGGTTGGAATAAAAGATAAGCACTAAATTTTGTTCTTTCAGCCACTGCACCAGAAACAATAGTTGCAGCTGTCGCTGCAAAAACTACTTGGAAGAAATAGGTACTAGCTTGACCTTCAAGAAAGAAATCTCCATAAGCAATGAAGCCTCCTAGGGTTGTACCTCCATATGCAAAAGCAAAACCAAATGCCCAGTACGTTATTGCACCAACTGAAAAATCCATAAAGTTTTTCATAACAATGTTTACTGAGTTTTTTGATCTGGTGAAGCCTGTCTCAACTAGCATGAAGCCAGGTTGCATAAACATAACCAAAATACCAGCTATGAGAACCCACAGACTGTCTACTGAATTTATAATCATTGATTCCATATATCTCTCTTTCTTTCAAAAACTTAATTTAATATCGGGACATAGTTAATAGTTAACAAAAAAGTTAAATGATTATTACTGAAATGTTTCTTGTATGTTTCGAAAATTGCAATTAATTTCAAATGAATGGTCTTAAAATAAGGCTATTCTTATTGCATGTCCAAAAATATTTTAGTTTCTGTAGCCTGGCCTTATGCAAGTGGATCAAGGCATTTAGGTCATATTGGTGGTGCATACTTACCAGCAGATATTTTTGCAAGATACCATAGAACAATTGGCAATAAAGTATTAATGGTTTCTGGAAGTGATGTTCATGGTACCCCAATTACTGTAAGGGCAGATGCAGAAGGTGTTCAACCAATTGACATAGTAAATAAATATCATACAGAATTTTTAGGCTACTGGGAAAAAATTGGAATCTCATGGGACAACTACACAACCACAATGACTGATACACACATTGAGGTTGTTCATGACATTTTTAACAATCTTTTAAATAAAGGCTTAATTGATAAACAGAAATCTCTTCAAGCATATGATGCAAGTGAAGACAGATTTCTACCAGATAGGTATGTTGAAGGTGTTTGTCCACACTGTGAATATAAAGAGGCCCGTGGTGATCAATGTGATAATTGTAGTAAGACTCTTGATCCGGAAGAGCTAATAAATCCAATTAGTAAACTATCTGGCAATAAGGCTGAGTTTAAAGAAACAGAACACTTCTTTTTAAAACTTACTGCACTTGAAAATGAATTAGGAAAATGGCTAGAACAACAAGAAGGCTGGCGTCCACACGTTATTAATTGGGCTAAATCATTTGTAAAGGAAGGACTGCAGGATAGAGCTATAACAAGAGATTTAGACTGGGGAATAAAAATACCCGTTGATGACCTTGGACCTGGGAAAAAAATATATGTATGGTTCGAAGCAGTCATTGGCTACCTTTCAGCTTCAAAAGAATGGGCAAGTTTACAGGGAGATTCAGATAGTTGGAAAGAATGGTGGGAGAACCCTGAAGCAGAATCCTACTATTTTATTGGAAAAGATAATGTACCTTTTCATGCAGTTATATGGCCCTCTATCCTCCTTGGCTATAAAGGTTTAAATCTTCCAACCAATGTTCCTGCAAATCAATATATCTTAATAAAAGGAGAAAAAGCATCTGCGAGTAGAGGTGTGGGTAAAAGTCTGGATGATTATCTAGACGAGTGGAATCCAGATGCACTAAGGTATGCCTTAGCTTCTGTGTTGCCTGAACAAGCAGACTCTGAAATTAGTGAACAAGAAATGATTAGAAGAAACAATGAGGAACTTGTTGCTGCATGGGGTAATTTAGTTCAACGTGTATTTGCTCAAATAAATAATAACTTTGACAAATTAGGCGAGATATCAGATATCGAAGAGATAGATAGCAAACTTATATTTGGATTTGAAGAAGCCTATAAAAAAATAGGCAACCTAATTGAAAAAGTAGAGTTAAAGTCTGCACTACAAGAATCGATGCGTTGTGTTTCTCAAGTAAACGCTTATCTTAATGAAACTGAACCTTGGAAAATTATAAAAGATGATACTAAAAGAGCGGGGCGGGTTCTCTATACATCACTTCAAGCTATTGACTCTTGTGCAAATCTCTTATACCCATTTATGCCCACAACAAGTGAAAATGTGAGAAATGCTATTCCTAAAACTACAGAATGTAAATGGGGAGTTAATGAAATAAAAAGAGGAGTCGAATTAGGACAACTCGAACTCCTCTTTAAAAAGTTTGATTAAGACTTAGAATCTTTAAACATCTCATCAATTTGATCGATAAGAGCTAATAATTCCTCTCCTACTGCTGGGTCTTCTGTCTTTTTAGCTTCGCCAGCTTTTTTTGTTGCCTGCCAGAAGAGATCATGTAAATTTGGATATTTATCAAGATGTTCAGGCTTGAAATAATCAGTCCATAAAACCCATAGATGGTGTTTTACTTCTTCTGCTCTTTCTTCCTTTATAGTGACACAACGCTGTTTGAAGCTAGCATCGTCAGACTCTTGATATTTTTTAGCTGCGTTTAATACTGATTCCGCTTCTATTCTTGCTTGAGCTGGGTCATAAACTCCACAAGGCAAATCACAATGTGCATATGCTACATTTTTCGGTTTAAATAAATTCATAAATCTCCTTTATAATATATTATAATTTGATAAGAACCTTATGTTTAAAACAGCTGGAAGATTAATCAATTTTAAAACCTTATTTCTTGTCGCGATATATATATTTTTCAAAAGGGATAATAAAAATATTACAACCTACGAAATTAAAGAAGAAAGCATGAGTCCAGCATTGCTTCCTGATGACTATGTATTAGCCATTAAAAACAAAGAATCCCTGAGTAGAGGTGATATTGTCATATTTAAAAATCATGAAAAAAATATTGATGTTGTCAAAAGAGTAATCGGACTCCCAGGTGAAACAGTAGGTTCTGAAAACGGAAAAGTTTTAATTAACAATTCTCAAATTGATGATATTTGGGCTAAAACACTAACCGATGATTTTATCCCTCAAACACTTGGAGAAGAAGAAGTATTTGTTCTCGGTGATCAAAGAAGACTGTCTTCAAGTGATTCTAGAACATTAGGACCAATTCCAATGAAAGATTGCTGGAAATTAAAATATAGATATTGGCCGTATCAGAGGTTTAAAGCGTATGAGTGATTCTTTATTTTGTAGTTGGTGTAAGAATGAAATGGCTTACATTCACGGACATGCAGCTTGCATAAATAATAGTTGTGCCATGTTTGGACTGAATCAAGCGGAGTGTTGTTCTGGAGAAAGTGTAGAATCTTGTGCGGGAACTCAACAAAATGAAATTGCATTATCCCCGCAAAGATTACAATAAATCATAGGAAAAAAATGAGTATTGAAAATAAAACTGTTGAATCCATTCCAGCTATAACCATCCGGTTTGCTGGTGACTCAGGTGACGGTATGCAGCTAGTTGGTACGCGATTTACCGATACCTCTGCTGTGTTTGGAAATGACTTAGCGACCCTTCCTGCATTCCCTGCTGAGATCAGAGCACCTCAAGGAACTATTGCTGGCGTATCTTCATTTCAAGTTCAAATTGCTGATTTCGATATCTTAACACCGGGTGATAATCCTGATGTCTTAGTAGCGATGAACCCTGCTGCTTTAAAAGCTCACCTACACGACCTAGCTCCAAACGGAATGTTAATTTTAAATGAAGATGCATTCGAAGAAAAAAATATTACTAAAGCCGGATATAAAGTGGACCCGAGAGAATCTGGTGAATTAGATGGGTATAGAGTGTTTCAAGTCCCAATGGAAAAACTAACCAAGGAAGCTTTGGAAGAATTTGATTTACCCGGTAGAGCAGTTTTGAGATCAAAAAATATGGTTGCTCTTGGCTTAATATCATGGACATTTAACAGGCCTCTAGAAGATACTGAAAATTGGATAAATGATAAATTTAGTAAACTTCCAGAGATTGCGAAGGCTAATATTAAAGCATTAAAAACTGGCTATAACTTTGGTATAACCGTTGAAGCATTTCATCATACCTACGTTGTTGAGAAAGCCTCTCTCCCACCAGGTGAGTACACAAACATCAATGGAAATATTGGTTTGAGCTGGGGATTAATTGCTGCTGCTAAGAAAGCAGATCTCGATTTATTTTATGGTAGTTATCCCATCACACCAGCATCAGATATCTTGCATGAACTCTCAAAACATAAAAACTTTAATGTCATTACTTTTCAAGCAGAAGATGAAATCGCAGCTGCTGCTGCTTCTGTTGGTGCTTCATTTACCGGAAAACTTGCCGTTACTGGTACAAGTGGTCCTGGATTAGCACTCAAAAGTGAAACTATCTCATTGGCATTATCTGCTGAGCTACCATTGGTTATTGTAAATGTACAAAGGGGTGGGCCCTCTACTGGACTTCCTACTAAACCTGAACAATCAGACCTTATGTTTGCTTTGTATGGAAGACATGGGGAATCGCCTTTACCTGTTGTAGCTGCAAAATCCCCTTCTCATGCTTTTTATGCTGCTTATGAAGCTGCAAGAATTGCATTAAAGTATATGACGCCGGTAATTTTATTATCTGATAACTATGTAGCAACTGGTTCTGAACCATGGAACCTTCCAGATATTGAAACACTAAATAAGTTAGATACAAATATTATTACAAAATTGAATACAGAAGATGGATTTTTACCATTCTTAAGAAATGTTGATACGTTTGCTAGACCATGGGCACTACCAGGAACTCCCGGTCTTGAATACAGAGTTGGTGGTCTTGAGAAAGAAGAGGGAACAGGAAATGTTTCTTATGACGCTGCAAACCACCAATACATGACAGATATGAGAGCATGGAAAATTTCTAACATAGCAAATGATATTGATAAGTTAGAAATTCATGGCGATGAATCAGCTGATACGTTAGTGCTTGGTTGGGGTTCAACTTATGGAGGAATTACACAGGCAGTCAATAGACTCAATGAAAAGGGTGTCAAAGTTGCCAGTGCACATTTCGTTCACCTTAATCCTTTCCCAGACAACACACTTGAAGTTATATCTAAATTTAAAAAAGTAATTATACCTGAACTAAATACTGGCCAACTACTTAAATTAGTGCGAGAGGCATTTTTAGTTGATGCACGAGGAATTAATAAAGTTTCTGGTGAGACTTTTACAGCTCAGGAGCTTACTGATAAAATTGAGGCAATTATAAATGAGTAAAGTACCAGTTACCTATAAAAGAACGGATATGCAAAGTGACCAAGAAGTTAAATGGTGTCCTGGTTGTGGTGACTACACTATCCTTGCGTCAGTTCAGAACTTCATGGCTGAGATGGGTATTTCAAAAGAAAAAATAGTTTTTGTTTCTGGAATTGGTTGCGCAGCAAGGTTCCCATATTACATGAATACATACGGTGTTCACTCAATTCATGGTAGAGCACCTGCAGTTGCTACTGGCGTATCAGTATCAAATCCAGATTTATCTGTGTGGGTAGTCTCTGGTGATGGTGACTCGCTATCTATTGGAGGAAACCATTTGATTCATGCACTTCGAAAGAATGTAAACATTAAAATTCTTATGTTCAATAATCAGATTTATGGATTAACCAAAGGCCAGTACTCACCTACTAGCGAGGAAGGTAAGAAGACTAAGTCATCTCCATTTGGTTCTGTAGAGATGCCACTTAATCCAATGAGTCTTGCAATAGGTGCAGAAGCATCTTTTGTTGCAAGGTCCATTGATATGGATAGAGATCTTACTGCAGGAATTTTAGAAGAAGCCAAAAACCATAAAGGTTCTGCTTTTGTAGAGATTTATCAAAACTGTAATGTCTTCAATGATAAAGCTTTTGAGCAGTTGACTAATAAAGAGACAAAAGTGGCAAATAGAATCAATTTAGTACACGGTGAGAAAACGATTTTTGGAGAAGATGGTCATAAAGCTGTAGTTATTAGAAATGGTATTGCGCAAATTGTAGATACAAAAGATGTCGATGAATCTGAAATCTATGTTCATAACATTCATGAGGAGAACCCATCAATTGCTTTCTCTTTATCTAGACTTTCTCATGGTCCATATGGTCCGACNCCTCTAGGTGTGTTTAGAAAAGTCCAGAGAGATACCTTTACAGAAGANGTTCATGGNCAAATTGATATGGCTAAAGAACAAAAAGGTGAAGGTGAATTAGATAAGCTTATTCGTTCTTTAGGTACTTGGGACGTTAGTTAATTTCTACTTTATTTCTAATTACTTTTAAATCCGTCTCGTTATACAATTTTCCATCTTTGTATCTGGTTTTTAATAAATTAGTTTGATTTAGTTTTTCAAGATCAACAACTTCAAGTTCATCATTTTGTACTATTGCAAAACGACCTCTTCTTGAATTTTTTGTTTTATCATTTGATGGTTCTTTATAAACATCTTTCCATGTGTTTCCATCATGAATTGCTGAAACTTTCATAGCAAAAGAATAAGTGTCTCTATCAAGCTTTTGTAGCAAGGCTCCTCCCATGCCAAAAGTAATATTNGCAGCTGAATAATTATTTTCTTTCATAGAAATTAATATATCTTCAATTGAATTTTTATCTACCCCATCACCTTGTATCACTCTTATATAAGAAGGAAGTTCTTTATAGCCTTTTGAATTTAATGTATAACCAAAATTTTCCTCGCTAGATAAAGTGTTTAATAATTCAATTATTGTATCTGGAAGCTTTCCAGAATCAGGTCGAACAACTAAAGTTCCTTTTGAATTGATAATCTTTTCTTTTAATTCACTAGATATAGTTTTAGATGCAGTTTCAAAAGTATCGTAAGAGTCTATAACACTAGCGATTACCTTACCTTCAAGTAAAAATTGATTAATGATATTTTCATGTGCTTTGTTTTCATTATCTTTCCCCCAAGCAGTTATTGTTGAGTGTTCCGAAGCAGGTATCGAAAATGAAATATTTGTTCCATCATAATAATCTTTTAAAAACATCGCTCCTTCTACTGTGTCTGAACCGACAAAATTTAATAAATGTGCTGCACCACCTATCCTTGAAGATTCATAGCTTGAAACTCCTCTAGCACCAAAATCATGAAGTTTGAATGGCAGTTGCTCTTCAAAGTTTTCAGTAGTTTCTGATAAATATCTAGCAATTATTTTTTTAATTTCTCTAGAAATAGTTGCAACACTTGTAGGGTACCAAATTGATCTAAGAAGTGCAGTTTCTATATACGTTACAAGCCATGGAAGTTTTTCATCGGTGTTTGTTACTTCTAGTAGAGGTAAAGTTGTTTTTGTTACAGTACCTTCATCCACAGATTTAATTTCTATTGGAAGAAAGCCATCATATTTTTTTAAAACATATTCCCAATCATCACGATTAAAAACCCCCATATGTTCAGTAAGGAAATTTTCTGCTTCATCAATATCGCTTTGAGTAATTGGGTTTAATAAATATTTTTTAATAAATGCTTGAAGCCCAAAAAATACTAATTCTTGATTGTTTAATTTTCTGGCTTCTATATATGCATAAAGTTTTTTTGTATTAGGTGGGTACTGTTTAAAGTGACTTACTTTGTATGAATCTACATCTAAAATTAAATTGTAATTTTCTTGTGTCACAATAACTAATATAGCAAAAATGACAACTATGAAAAACTTGTGTGATAATTTTCCGATAGCATTCTGACAATTTTTTTATTCTAAATTAAAGTAGATGCCACACCTTCTCTTAAGCCTATAGGTGAAATTTTAAATTCTAGTAAATCAAAATGTTCTAGGATGGCTTTCATAATGAATAGGCCTGAAAGAAGAACTTCTGCTCTATATTTATTAATAAATTTTATATCATTTATTTCCTGAATCGTTAAGTTACATAATTCATTTATAGCTTTGTAGAGAGAGGAGGAATTCATAGAAGCTATATTATTTCTGTCTAAAGATTTTCCATTATTTATATACTCATAAAAATTTCTTGCAGTGCCTCCACAAAAAATAACACTTTTTTCAGAAACTCTGGTGTTTAATCTTGAAAGTTGATTCTCTAAAAATTTCATACCGATATTTTGTAAATGTTCTTCAACAGGATATTTTCCAATTATATTCCTTATGTCTGCCGTTCCAAAATCTTTACTTTCAACATTATAACTTTTATCAAAATAGGTAAATTCAGTACTTCCGCCTCCAAAATCAATTACAACCTTATTAGATTCAGGCATGATTTTGTTTACGCCAATATAGGATAGCTTACCCTCTTCTTGGCTTGATAGAATATCTCCATTTATATCAAGACTTTTCCTTATATTTTTAAATGCAGATGTACCATTAGATGCTCTTCTAAATGGACTCGTTCCAACAATCTTCCAATTAATTGGTGTTTCAATAGACTGCTCTTGCAAATTGATAATTGATGAAAGAGACTCGACTAAATTATGTATTTTTTTATTTCTTATCTTGTTGTGTTTATTAATCTCTCTGCCCAAAAGTGGCCATACTTTTTCGGAGTTGATTAAATTAATTTCTTTATCAAAAACAACAACTCTAGCTGAATTACCACCAATATCTATTATTCCTATATTTTTAATATCAAATCCTAAATTTTATATAATTTTGCTTTTTTAATTTTTTTATTTTCAACTTTTAACCACCAATAACCTGCTTTGGGTACTTCCAACTTACTAACTTTATCAAATTTTTTCTCTTTAATATGTTGTGATAATTGATACATTAAGTCACCATGAGTGCACATTACTACAGTTTTTACATCCTTATCTAAGCAAAATTTTAAAGCTTTTTTTATTGATCCACCTTCATCAAGAAGACTCAATTCAACAATTGGCTGAGAGGAGTTTAAACTCAATACTCCAACAGTTTCAATACACCTTAATCTTGGAGAAGAATATATTAATAAAGGAGCGATATCTTTTAATTTTTTAGCAAATTTATTTGATTGTAGGTTACCTTTATGACTTAAGGGTCTTAAATAATCATCAGCAAACCAGCGATCACGTTTACCCGCATGTGCATGACGTATTACAATTATATTTTCAAGTGTCATGGTGTATTAATATTTTCCTGTATAGAGTAATCACCATTTAATAAATTCCAAGTGCCGTCTTCATCTAAGGACCAAGAAAATTTGTCAGTTTTGAGATATTTTAAAATTATTTTTTCTAGCATTTTTTTTACATTTGAATCTAAAATCGGAACTAAAATTTCAATTCTATGCCTCAAATTTCTTTGCATCATATCAGCAGAACCAATAAATATTTTGTTATTCGATCCTTTTCCAAAAGAATATATTCTTGAATGCTCTAAGAATTGCCCAAGAATTGATTTGATTCTAATATTTTTTGATGGCTTCAGAGAACAAATACCACGTACAATTATATCAATCTCTACACCAGCCTTAGATGCATCATTAAGAGCTCTGATAATAAATGGATCTGTTATATTATTTAGCTTTAAAAATATGTAACCATCTTCCTTTAATTTTTTTTGTTCTTTAATAAAGTCCAAAATGGAATCTTGAAGTTTCTCAGGTGCTACCAATATATTTTTTGAAAAACCTCTGTTAGCATACGCAGTCAGTGAGTTAAAAATTAATCCACAATCTTCACCTAAAGACGCATTACAAGTAAAAAGACCAATATCCTCATAACTTTGCGAAGTAACAAAGTTATAGTTACCTGTACCAAAATGCATATAAGAAACAAGATTTTCGTCTTCTTCTCTGACAACTAAAATCATTTTTACATGTGCTTTATATTGAGGATCTCCATAAGAGACATGCACTCCAGCATCTTCAAGATATTCTGCGTTTTGTATGTTTCTCTCTTCGTCAAATCTAGCTCTTAACTCTATTTGTACAGCAACTTGTTTCCCTAATCTTGCTGCTGTTGCTAGCAAAGAAGTTATCTTGTCATTCGCTGCAGAATTTCCAGTTCGGTATTGAGTCATTTTAATAGTGATAACTTTGGTATCCTTACATGCTGTCTCTAAAAATTTAATAACTGATTGATCAAATGAATCATACGGATGATGAACTAAAACATCTTTTTTTCTAAGAACATCAAATACATCCCCACCAAAACTAAATTCTCTAGTTGGACGTTTCCATGATGAAGGCAACTCTCTTAAATTTTGCAAACTGTTTATCTGGAATGCTGTTAAAGGTTGACTTAAGTCAATAAATAAATCGAGCTTAAGGTCTAGATTTCTTTTTAAATAATTTCTTACATAATTACTGGCTGTATTTTGTATTTCAACTCTAGACACTTTTCCTTGTCGTCGAAATTCTAACTCTTCTTTAACAACATCAATTAAATCTTTTTTTAGACTTTGTCTAAACTCTAAGTCCTGGTCTCTCGTAATCCTGAACCAAAATTTTTCTTCAATTTGATATGAAGTAAACATAACATCAGCAAAATACATAACTAGATCATGCATCCAAACTATCTCATTTAAATTTACATTACAATAAGCACCAAGATTCGATGGTATTTTGATTCTGACAAATTCTTTTCTTTTATTTTTTTTTAGGAATACACCTATAGATAACGAAAGATCTGAAATGTACGGAAAAGGTTTTGTTTGATCTGATGCTAAGGGTGTTAAAGATGGCATAACATTGTTAATGAAATAATCTTTAAGTCGAATCTTTTCACTTTTAGTAAGCTGATCCATTGTCTTTATTGATAAATCAAACTCACTTAATTCCTCTTTCAATCTATCATTCCAAACATCAACTCTATTCTGCATATATTTACTTGCAGAATCAAAGATATTGTTGAATTCATCAATTAAAATATTGTCAGTAAACCCAGATAATTCCCCAATTTCCACTTGTTCAATTAATCCAGAGATTCTTATCTGAAAAAATTCATCCAAATTTGAATGAGTAATAGAATACAAAAAAAGTCTATCTTTTAATGAAACATCTTTCGACGCAGATAAATCTAAAACCCTTT
>JGI10211J34971_10000470_pt1 | contig 32743 bp, 17 predicted proteins | sample Etolagsediment_FD_34971 | JGI IMG/M metagenome (IMG submission 34971)
AAGTGTTGTTTCATCTTCGCATGTATCGACTTCCTCTTCTGTTCCTGAGGAAGTGGTTCCCTTCTCCCCTGGCTTTATTCCGTCATCAGAATCATCGCACGGGGCAACATCACAAAGCCCGTTCGTGCACATGTATCCTGTGGGGCAAGGAAGTTCCATTGAGGCAATTGCACCGTTGTCGCAGTAGTATTCTACAACTGTGTTCTTGTCCTTGCAGTAATCATCCTTGTAGGCACCATCCGGGCCGAGGACGCTTCCCGCAACAAAGAGGTCCTTTCCTCCATCCCCATCAGAGCATTCCGTGGAGGGAGGGGTTGTGCACGGGCCATCATGGGCTACATTCACTCCGGCTTTGTTTGCAAAGCACGGATTTGTGTAAGTAGTGCCGTCTGCACCGCAAACCAGCTGCTCGGTTTCCGGGCATGCCTGGTCCTGAGGCGTTCCGCCTCCGGGGCATCCCGCGAGCAACAAACCCAAAACAAACAGGGAAACTATCAGATACTGTCTCATGAGCGTAAATCTGAAGTAATATTTATAAGGATTAGTGTACGCGCGTAGAAAATAAAGAAAAGAGAGGGGATTTCCCTCTAGTTCAGCTCAAGCCAGAAGTAATGAGTTTCCATGTTCCCTGCAACTTCATCTGCTGCAGTAAGAAGCTCATAGTCTCCAGTGCCCCCATTAAACAGGGTAGAACCGGCAGTGATGTTTACACAGAATGCAATATCCGATTTTACTACGGCTGCACCATCTGTAATTACTGTGCTCTCAAGTCCACTGACTGGCATTGTTGTGCATGCAGTTGGAACTGATGTTCCCGCTACATCCATAGTGCATGTGCCGGTCATAGTGCTAGTTGAGCTGTCTGTTTCGCCTGTTGCAAAGCCCCAGACCGTGTCAACATCACCAGCAGCTGCTGCTGCAACTGCAGACCAGTCAAAGCCGGATGCTGCTGCAACCGCACAGACCTCTCCGCCCTCTGCTGATGTCCATGTCCATGTATAGAACATGTCTGCATTGTTTGGAGCGAGAACAATCTGCCCAGTAACATTACCATAATAACCTGCCCATTTCTCGGTTGAGATGTTTGAGCTGAGGTTAAGTTCGGTAACGTTACCACCCTCAGTAGTTACATTTGCATTCAGAACCTGGGCGTACCTGCCCTGCGGACCAACCTGCCAATCTTCAGCAGGCTGGATTGCAAAAGCTAGTCCCGCAAGTAGGAGAACTGCAAACGCGAGTCCATATTTCATATTTTCATTCACCTCGAGGTATATACTAGTGCCCGTATAACGGTAATAAGCTTTTTAAGGCTTCGGACCAAAATTCGAAGCATGAAAGTGTGGGTTCTTTTATTGTTACTGGTAGTTTCAGTTGGGTCCAGCCTTGTAGTTGTAAACTCACTGGACGGGCGGGACGTGGTTTCTGGTGTTTATTATGCAAATATAGTGGGCGACTCTGTGGTATTCGTGCCGCCGGATTATCTGGAAAACGTGGTTTACGGAAAAATAGGCTGGAACGGGGATGTTGTGCTCATCCAGTCTGCTGATAGCCCAATAATCGTGGGAATGAAAAATTCACTTGAGAACAAAGGGAACACGGTTACACTTATCAGCTCCTCTGACCCCTATGAGACAAACCTGATGCTGGCTGACAGGAGCAGGGCAGAGAGCTTTGTGCTTGTGGACCCTGTGTATGGCTATAATACAATTTCCGTGCTTCCATACGCAAAGGAAACTGGGATGCACCTCCTTTTTGTGGACAACGAGCTTTCTGAAAGCGTAGTGGGATTCCTCAAGGGGAAAAACCCGAAAGAGGTGCTTGTTTATGGATATGTAGATGAAGAGGTAAAGCTTGCGCTTGGAGAAGAGGGCATCGCTTATACTGAAATAAACAACGGGGACAAATTCCTGGACAATATGGAAATTGCGGATAAATACTTTGAGCTGATGCCAGAAAAAAAACAGGTTATTCTCTCGGATGGAAATGCAATGGAGGACACCATCATTGCAGGGGATGACCCTGTCATCCTCATCAGCCCCATAATCTCTGCTGATGTGTACAACTACATGGAAGAGAAGGTGGGGGAAAGGCAGATTTCAGTGGCCCTCATCGTGGATTCGGAATATGCGCAAACCGCATATGATTTGAAAACTTCGATAAACACCGAACTTGGAGAAGAGTTGCTGGCTGTGCTTGTGAAATTCGGGCAGAGCGTACCTTCTGTGGGGTCCGGGATGCTTCCTGTGGACCTTTTCCCCCTCAGGGGGCCGGTTATCGGATTGGAGATAACAAAGGCAGAGTATAATACTGCTACAGGGATGCTTGAAGTAACCTATGGGAATACAGGAAACACACCTGAATACGTGCAAAGCCAGATTGATGTTTATGTGGATGGGGGCAAAGTTGGAGCGATTGGTGATGAAGAACCCTTCCAGCTGGACAGGGAAGAGACACTCGGAAGAGGCTATGAACTTGGAGTGGAGGAAGGGGAGATAATTATTGAGATAACTGCGCTTTATGGATCTTCCAAGCGCTCGATGGAGACTGGGATACAGGTTACTTTGAATGCAGGGAGGGTTGCATATGTTGACCAGTCTTTGCTTAATGTAAGCGGATTTACCCAGGATGAAGAAACCGGGGATGTGTTCATAACTTACGATAATGTTGGGGGGGAAGGAGTTTACTTCAGGCCAGATGCAACCGTTGAGATGGGCGGAAAGAGCACCAAGATAAAGAGCGACACTCTTTACCAGCTAGGCGTTGGGGAAGCGGAGATGGTCAAGTTCCCGGGAATACTGGGCTCTTCTTCTGGAGACGTCGAAGTTATTGCGGGAGCGAACTATGGTTCCCGTGAAGCATTTATGGAGAAACGCATTGATGCTAGCCATGTATTTGCGGTTGAGGCACCTATTGAAGAACCTGCGGGTTTTGATACGAACCTGCTGTTTATACTTGTCATCTTGCTCCTTGTTGTTGTGATACTTTACCTTGTGCTTGGAAGGAAGGGAAAAAAGAAAGAAGGAAAAGCAGCAAGGAAAATGTAGTAGTTTCTTTTTTATTTTCTTATTTTTATTTCATTCTAATTCCTAATCCAGTTCTACCCAAAATTCTACCGTATTCCCGCCTTTGTACGTAGCCAGGTTTGCAGGCACGCGAATCTCATAATCATAGGATGCGGCTCCATCTATCCCTGTACCGAATATTACATCCTGGTTAAGGCTGGTATTGAACTGCGGGGTCCCCTGGGAAGAATCCCAAGCCACGCCAAACTGATTGCCCAGTGTGAATAAACTTGTGTTCGCAAGAGGCACATACGGAACGAAGTGCTCGAAGATTGAAATATTTACTGTGTTCTTTGGGTTGCTGCCATCATAAGAAAAGGTATAATTCACATTATCAGGGAAAGAGGAAATCCCAAGCACCTGGTCAAGTTCAGTGAAGTCATTGGTGGAATTCTGCTGGGTGGAATTCCTGCCCAGTGCAACCAGTGTATCCCATTCTATGCCTGCATTCCAGCGGGTCACGTAAATAGATCCTGAATCCCCATTCCAGAGCCAGGAATAGAAGATATCTGCCTGGTTGGGGGCAAGAAGGAGGGAGCCGTTGATGTCCCCATAAAAGTAATGCCAGATATCTGTGCACTTGAATGTACATCCTTCGTGCCCATTCTCATACCAGTTGGACCAGGAATCGCATGTGTCAAGTGCTCCAGTGCTGTAGGGGCTGGAGTTGCTGATGTCAAGAGAATTCCAGCAGACATAGTTTCCTGAAAGGTCCGTGGAATCAGAATCAGCGCTCAGGATAAATCCGGTCGGGTTTCCAGTTACATTGTTCAGGGAAAAGGAGTTATTGTCTGAATCCTGGGAAACCGAGATTCCAGTCATGGTATTGTTATAGATGCGGCTTTCCTGGATAGTATTGTTTGAGCAGTTCATATCGAGCCAGATTCCGTTCTGGGAATTGTTGAATGCAACGTTTGAGGTCAGGTTATTGAAGTAAGACATTATGAAAAGCTGGAAGCCGTCGAAGGCGTTGAGGTATGCTTCGTTTCCGGTAAGGTTGGTGTAGTTGCTCTGCTGGAGGAATAATCCATGCTGGGTGTTGTTGTAAGCAGTATTATTCATAAACAGGTTGTAACTACTGTTGTAAATGGCAAACCCTGAGCTTAGGCCAGTATTGGAATGGGCAGTATTATTGAACATCCTGTTGTATTCCGCATCCGTGGAAAGGAAGAATCCATGCCCATTGTTTCCATATGCATAGTTATGGCTGAGGTTATTGTGTGTACTCTGGATCAGGTAGAATCCATATGCATTATTGTCGAAGACGGCGTTGTTGTTGATTGAATTGTTGTGAACAAGGAAAAGGTGGAGCCCATAGAGCCCATTGTCGTGGAAGGAATTATTCGTGAAATTGTTGTAATTGGAAGAAGACTGCAGGTAGAAGCCGTAGTTGGTGTTGTTGAAGAAAGAATTATTCAGGTATGTATTTCCGGTCCCGGAGGTGGAAAGCCCTCCGGAAACAGTATTGTTGTAGAAAAGGCTGAGCTGGAAGAGATTATAATGGCTTGCAGCTACGTAAAGCCCATATAATGAATTGTTGAATGCCGTGATGTTGCGGAAGGTGCTTTCGTTGGACTGGAAAGTTTCCAGGCCATAGCTATATCCAGAAAGGCCAGGGCAGTTCAGTACAGTCACGTTAGTAAGTGAGCCATTAAGGATTATTGCCCTGGTCGTGCCTGCAGTTCCATTGTTAGTGATGTTGTAGCCATTGCAGTTGAAGATGACATCTGATGAAGCAATCTTTATGCAGACTGTGCCGGGGCGGGGGGAAGCAGATATCGGAGCTCCTACCGTATTACCCGTAAGTCCATAAGTCCCAGGCTGATCTATCACCTGGCATTGCCCTGGTTCAGGCTGGGTTACATTAATTGGGAACTCACCAATCTCAAATCCTACGAATGATTCATCATATTCGTTGAATGTCCTTCCGGGTGCAGCCTTTGCCCACAATTCTGCTGTATAGTTCTGCCCAGCAGTAAGATTGTCGCAAATTTTGAATATCATCATGTTTCCTGCGTCCAATGTTCCGGTCAGACTGCGGTCGACAAAACCTTCACAGGGAGAGTTGCTCACATTCACTTTATACGAGATAACCTGCGTTGTGGGCAGGGGTTGCTGGGCAGTCGCAGTGAAAGAAAGGAATAACCCTGTTCCATTTTTCAGCTCGATTGTGTAATTGGCCAACTTATTCCAGTTTGAGTTTATCAGAACCGGGTTGCTCCAGTTCGTGGAGGCATTCGTAGTAAAGAAACTGTTTATCTCTTTGGACTGATTGTCCATAAGGTCGAAATCCATAATCGTCATATTTACTGTTGTTGTCCTTCCTGCCAGATAATTCTTGCTTTGGATTGTCCAGTTGGCTGAACAGGTGCAATTGGAAATGTACACCCCTAGCATGCTGCCCACATCACTGGAAGAAGACAAGTACCTCTCCCAGGTTGGAGAGTCATCACTATTGTCCAAATTCTCAAAATAATAGCTTATCCATTCTGAAGCTGTTGATTGATGGGCTCCCTTGGCAACCAGGAATGTGCGGGATGGCACAGTTTTGTTTATGGTCCAATTGAATGCCGGCTCATAACCAACTGCTGTGTGCTGGTAATCCGCAGGAAGAACCTGGTAGCGCACAGGATTGTCCGCATTGCTCAGGAATTTGCCCAGATTGAATTCAATGTTGTACACGGAGATTACTCCAAAGCCTGTTCTCCTGAACTCAACTGTTATGTTGTGGTTTCCTGCTGGAAGCGTGAAGTTTATGGGCTGGAGGGCTGTGCTCCCTACATCCCCAACACCGCTTACCGTCCTTATGCGCTCCTCATCAATCACAGTTCCATTTACCTTTATTCTGGTCCAAATTTGATTAGTTCCGAAGCTCGTAAGTTTTTCTACATTAAGAGAGCTTAGCAAAAAGAATGTGGTGGGCTCAGTTGTATTGAATTCTGCAACGATGTACTCGTCATATACGGAGCTTGCAAATGTAAAGTCGGAAATGTTGAATGGGACTGCGAAGAGGGAAACATAACCTGGAGGTGTTGCATTATTTTGCAGGATTCCATAATCGCTTGCAGGATTCATGCCATAGAGGGAAAGGCTGTTCTGCAGGATATCAGGGGAGCTGTTGAGCATGTTCCATCCACTGGAGTTGTACTTCCATAGTTCAAATGCAGTTTCATTGTATCCCGGAAGCTCGGAATCAAGCCAGTGCCAGGTGACCTCATCTATAGAAGGAGTTCCGGCTACGGTGCTTATGTTTACAAATTTCTGGGCAAAGCTTGCCATATTCGCGGGGGTGGATGTGGAATTCGTAGTCCAAGTTAATGAATAATCAACAGAAGTTTCTATTGAATCGTGCAGGTCAAGCGAAGTATAGTTTAGAAGGCTCCCAGATGGGTTAGTGAAAGTTGCATTTGTTAGATTAAGGAAGAGGGGGTTGGGGAAACTGTTGGTTACTCTTAAGTCATTTGTATTATTGTAAAGCAGGGAATCCTCTACACGGGTGTTGTTGGAGCTATTTATGAAAAGACCATAACCATTCTGGTAAGCAACCGCTTCTGCAAGCAAGTTGTATGAAGTTGCATTCTCATAAACCATAAACCCTGCAATTAAATTGCCGTATGCGGTATTGTTGGTAAGGTTATTGTAAGTGGAGCCGCCATCGAGCCTGAAGCCTTCCTCGATATTGTCATAGGCAATATTGCCAGTGAGAGTACAATTATGGCTGTTCTCTATTCTGAAGCCGCGCAGGTTGTCATAAGCACTATTGTTTGTGCATGTTGCATTCAGGGAAGCCCTTATCCTGAATCCCGCAACCGTATTTATTACGGAATAAGCCGAGTTGTTTACAAGGAGCATATGCTCTGAGTTTGCATTAAGGTAGAAACCCTGGAGAATGTTGTTGTACGCAACATTGTCCCGGAAAATATTGTAGCTGCTGCCTTGGGTGAAGAATCCCTGCTGGCTGTTGTTGTAGGCCATGTTATTGGTGAAGTTCGTATATCCTCCCATCTGGATGTAAAAGCCCCTTCCGGTATTGTTGTATGCTGTGTTATTAACCAAAAGCGAGTAGCCGGAAAGCGGATAAAGCTGGAACCCGGTTCCAGTGTTGTGGTGGGCACTATTGTTGTATATCCTGCTTCGCTTGCTGTCATTGAAATAGAATCCGCCTTCCCCATTGTAGTAAGCAGTATTATTGTTGAAAAGGTTCTGGTCTGAATCCCCATACAGCCTGAAGCCGCTGTCCGAGTTATTGTGTACATTGTTGTGCTCAAATTCATTGTCAGTGGAATTGATGGAAACATAGAATCCGTGGAGTGAATTGAATGAAGCATTGTTCAGGAGGAATGTATTGTTATGCGCCTGCTCTGTGACCATGAATCCGGCTGCACCATTATCATGGGCAGTATTGTTCCTGAGGGTATTATTGGTGGCATTGTTTAGTTCAAACCCATAAAAGTCATTATCATAGGAAGTGCTGTTTTCAACTTGATTATCAGAGGCTGCGAATGAAAGGAGGAAACCGTATGAGTTGTTGTGGGCGGTGCAGTTTGAAAAGCTATTGCCGGAGGGGCTGTAGCCCATCACAAAACCAGATAGGCAATTGTAAGCCAGGCTGTCTTTTACGGTTGAATTTTCTTCAGTAAGGTAAAGGTAAAATCCGTTATCTGACATGTTGTATGCAGTGCTGTTTTGCACAGTATTGTTATCTCCATTGATTAGGAAAAAGCCGTAGGAGGAATTGAAAGCCGTGGCATTGGAAATGATGCTGTCCTCTGCTCTGTAAAAAGTGATGCCTCGGGTATAGCCTGATACGGAGGGGCAGTTCTTTACAGTTACATTCGTGAAAGAGCCATTTACCATAATTCCATGAGTGGTTCCCGCAGTGCCGTTATTTGTTATTGTGTATCCATTGCAGTCAAAAACAACATCAGAGGATGCTATCCTTACGCATGCGTTCCCTATAAGCGGGGAAGCCGAATTCGGGGCCCCAGTAAAGCTAAAGACCATCTGGTATTCCCCTGAACTGTTTATGACCGGGCAGTTCCCTGAGATATTGATTGCATAGCCGGAAAAGGCATTTACCGCAGAGAAGGTTGCGATTCCGGCTGAGCATGAGGAGAACGCAGGATATACTTGATAGCCGGTTGAAATGATTTCGCTCCTCCCCGGGGGGAATCCATCTTTCTTGTAATACTCCAGTCCGGAGCAGCCTCCCGCATAAAGCGTAATGTTCGCGGAACTGTTGAACTGGGATGAGTTCACATCCGAAGAGTTGAGGGAAACGAACTCCTGGTCAAGAAGTATATTTGTGCCATTCACAAGGTTGGCTTCAGTCAGATTAAGGAAGTCCCAAGAAATGCACCCTACTGTTTCATTATGGCAGATTGTAAGGTTGGTGAAATTGCTGGAGTGGTTGTACGGGCCTCCCAGGAAATGCAGGTAATTGGTTGAATTATAGATTAGGGTATTGTTGAAAAGATTGGTTCCTGGATAGTCCGGACCGTCATTTTCCATCAGAATTGCACTGCCGTCCACATATGCGTTGCCGTGGAGCACGGTTCCAAGAAAAGAGTTATTCTCCGAATGGGCGGTAATGCGTATTCCTCCCTGGTCGCTATTGGCAATTTCAGTAGAAACAAATGTATTGTTGGATGCTCCTTCCAGCGAGATGCCGTACGCTCCAGCAGAATAAACTGAAAGATTGGAGAACCTGTTGAAGTGGCTTTCGGAAACTATCGGCCCCACGAAGGACATATTCTGGAAAGTGCTGTTTGAGATATTGTTTCCATGTGAGTTGCTAAGGTACATGCCCAGGAAGTTGTCTTGGGAATGGATTCCGTATATGCTGTTATTCATTGAGTAGACAAGCAGGGTCCCTTCGCTTCCTCCCACCCCATCGGACATGTTAATGTTCCGTATCGTGGAATTATTCACTCCGCACCAGATGATTTCCGAATATTCATCGTTTATGTTTTCGAATGTAATCCCGTCCATATTGTGCGTGTAATTAATCGGCTTTCCATAATAACCGGCAGTATTGTTGAGGATTGTATTCTCGCAATGCTCTGCTTGGGTTGCAAACAGGAAGATTCCTGTCACGCTGTTATTTGCCATTGAGTTGTCCATGACAGTGGTGTTCGGAGCCATTGCAACAACTGCTCCAAAGAAATTGTTATCATGAATTGAATTATTGGTAATGGAGATATTGAGGGAAAAGAGGACCGAAACTCCTGCACTGGGGAACTGCGGGAAAATTGCATTCCCGTAAATATCACTGTAAGTAAGCGAAGATGTGCTCACACCCGCAAAATAGGCTCCGCTTGAAAAATTCCGAATTGTACAGTTGGTTATGTCTACGTTCTGCACTAAGGTGAGGTTAATCCCAACATCCACGTACCCAAGGTCACCAATAAGGGAAGAGCCATTGCAGTCCAGATAAATGTCCGAAGCGTTGATCTGCAGAAGCGTGGTGTTAGTGTAATATGCATCAGTGCAAAGAGTCACGTTGGAGTTCACGTAGTAGGTACCGCTTACATTTACCACTCTGCCCTGGTAGGTGGAGGGGTCCGAGAGGTTCACGCATTGGCTCCCTCTCTGGTTGGTAAGGGGCAACTGGTCTATTGCGCCTCCTTCTGGTATCGGGTATGGAGTTTCACCGATTCCATCTCCGTTTGTGTCAACTCCGGTGTAATCAGAATAGAAATTCCCTCCAATATCCAGGCCACCTATTATGTTGGGGCCGGCTTGCTGGGTGGTGTTCCAGTCATTTAATTCGACTGCATAAGTCTCATAATTGAGGTAAGGCGGATAAGTGAAGCCTGCCGTAATGTTGAAGGTGCTGTTGAGGCAGGAGTCATCAAAAGTGTAGTTTTGCCCTTCACCATTTGCAGTAAGGATGTTTCCGCAGAAGGCCTTGCAGTCTCCTGGGGTGAGGTCATTGTATAAATCGTTTTCAACGTCCGAGCAACTGGCCCAGCTCATTTCCGTGCTGTCAAAATAAACGGTTTCATTCCTTCCATCATCCGGGAAGTATGCAACGAACATGCCGAAGCTGGAGGTGCCTTCCACCGCATCATCAGTAAAGATGTAGCTGTCCTTGTATATCTCTTCGCTCCAGTCCACTTCCCCGCTGTCTATGCTATAGAGGAACATGGTGTAATTATACCATGGCGGGTCTCCCAAGTAATCCACCCCATTGAGGGTTATCGGGCTAAGGGAGGAGAAATAATCAGAGAATGAACCATTGTTGTCATCTGCTGCGGGGTAGGTTGCGTTGAATATGTTGTTGTAAAACAGGTTTCCATCAGATTTCTCAACTTCTATCCCATACGAATTAACCGAGCCATAATTTACGTATGGTGGGTAGGTTAGGCCTCCGGATACGTTCACAGTTGCATTGTAGCAGGACTCAACCAGGGTGTAATTGTTTCCTGCGCCATTTGCGGTGTATAGCACGCAGGCAGCATAGCAGGGTGGATGAGAACCAACCTCGCTATCCCACCAGGCATCCGCATCCGAGCAATTGCTAAACTCCTCATTCATTATTATTGTTGCATTAGCGCCAAAGCCAAATGGGCTCAGGTCATTTAAGATAACTGAAAGGTTAATAGTTCCATCAAATGCTGAGCAGGCGGCAAGGGAGTCTCCATCATTGTAAATCCAACAAGGCTCCCCTCCGGTTACGAAAATGTCTGAAGGCACAAACATTGTAAGTTCTTCATCATTGTCGAAAATTTCCCCGGAATAGTTGATGTATTGGTTGGATGCAGAATAACCTATAAGCTGGCTTTCAACCGTGTTGTTGTAAAGCTGGGAATTATTTGCACGGTAAAGTGAAATCCCATAAACTGATTGCAGGATTGTATTTTCATATGCCTGGCCTCCTATGAACTCCTCCAGACTCAACGCATAAGCGCATGAGCTGAGTGTGTTATCATGAATAATTGCGCCATCGCTCCACCCAAAATCCATGCACTCCGAATAATTAGAGATTATGCAGTTTTTAACTTCCATTTCGGAATGATAACCCTCCAAGAGGACTCCTGCACCATTTCCAATTATTGTTGTCCCATTGCAGTCAAGCGTGATGTTATACTCATCTATTAGAATTGCCTGGTTATTGCTTACATTAACATAATATGTGCCTGCGCAGAGGGTGTAAACCTGATTAGAGTCAGTTAATACCAATCCATCAAATGGAGGAACAATATATTTGTCTGTGTCGTCGCAGTCCTCTATCTGCCCTGCGCACGCTCCAGGAGAATAGGAATAGTTGGCTCCGTCCCCATCCATGTCCAGACAACCCTTGTTTTCCATCAGCCCATAAATGCTGGCAGGGTTCAAGGCATACTGGCTGAGCAGGTTTGACAATGTGTTCGGAGTGCTGTTCAACAGTGACCATCCACTGGAGTTGTACTCCCAGAGCTCAAAATTAGATTCATTGTATCCCCCCAATTCGGAATCATTCCAGTGCCAGGTAACCTCATCTATTGATGGGTTTCCGGCTACAGTAGTAATATTTGCATACTTCTGTGCAAAGCTTATCCTGGCAGAGGGGAGGGAAGATGCATTGCCGCTCCAATTCACTGTGTAGGAAGTGGAGGCTTCCAGGGAATCATAAATGCTCAAGTTGGTGTAGTTCTGGAGGGCTCCGGATGCAGGCAGGAAAAGGGTTCCGGTCATGTTGTAGGTGAATGGGGCTGCTCCTGTATTCCTTGCATAAAACCCGGAGGGGTTGTCGTAAATCCTGTTGTTGTGGAGCTGGGTGCCGGATGCATTCCACATGTATATTCCTGATGTGCCTGAGCCATAGATGATGTTGGATGTAAAGATGTTATTTGGGCCCCTTACGTAAATTCCATAGTTGTTCCCTGATGCAGTGTTGTTGGTGAAATTATTCAGAGAGCATGAACCAATGCAGTATACTCCCTGTAAGCTGCTCAGTAGGAGATTGTTCTCGACCCTGCAGTTCTCCATTATTGCGCTTCCTATCGCGGCGGTTGCCTGGGTAATGTTATTGTTCAGGATTGATACATTGTAGGAGTTGTCGCATCTTACTCCGATCTGCCCGGGGTCTGTGATGTTGTTGAAAATAACTGTGGTGTTGGTGTTATTGGGGACATTTATTCCGTCTCTTACCGGGTAGGATATCGAGTTTTGCTCCACCCAGTTGTGCTTTCCGATATAAAGGTCAATTGAATCGTCTCCGTTGGAGTCGGCTGTATTGTACGAAACGTTGAGGTAGCTGGCATTTACGGATTCTATTCCGTCCCATCCGTTTCCGCTTACTGTGTTGTGGGAAACATCTGTGTGGTTTCCAAAGCGGTTGGTGAGGCCATATTGGGTGTTATTCGAGATATTGTTATAAGAAAATGTGTTGGTTGTGGAGTTCTCCACGAATGCACCATGCCATCCGTTGAAATGGAAGGTGTTGTTCGTGAAAACATTGTTTGCCGAACCTGGCAGATTGTATGAATTGAGGTAGAGGCCATGGTGGGAAGCGTTAGTTACTGTGTTGTTGTCCACCCAAGTATCCGCAACTGCATTGATGAAGTAAATGCCACTTGCGGAAGCAGTAGAGAGCGTATTAGAAGTAACGTTTGAATCAGTCATGTTGCTAGTTCCAATCAGCACTAATGCATTGTAGATGTCATTCTGGTCAATCTGCATCTCTTCGCATTCATCACAGCGGACTCCGATGTACGCATTTCGGATTGTGTTGTTGAAAGCAATTCCAAAAGCATTGACCGGAAGGTCCAGGCCATCGCTGCTCGGCCCATCAACCCCTAGATAAAAGCTCACGTTGTATATGTCATCAGAAATTGAAGTGGGATCATCTGCACAGTCCATCACATTATGTGCGTAGTAAGAGCCTTCGGAAACATAGCAGAATATTGCATCCCCCCAGTTTGCCAAGAAGTTATTGTATGAAATATTGGCATAATCTGAATACCATCCGCTGATACCATCGTTTCCGTTCCCCACTACCGAGTTATAGATAATTGTTGTATAGTTACTGAGATAAAATGCCAGCCCGAAATCGCTGTTGTTTGTGATGTTGCTGTACATTATGAGAGTGTTGTATGAATATTGAATGTAAACTCCCTGATGGCTGTTATTATAGGAAGTCAGATTTGTTACCGTGTTGTTGCTGGAATTGGTGATATAAACTCCGACCAGGTATTCTGAGATGCCTGGGCAATCCCTTATCGTGATATTGTTATATGTTGAGGGGATTGAACCATTGATTAGTAATCCTGCTGCGGCCGCAGTTCCATCGTTGGTGATGTTGTAGCCATTGCAGGAAAAGTCCACGTCATCAGATGCGATTACTATACAGGCCTTGGATATTCCCACAACTCCAGATATATCGTTCGGTGCCCCATTTGCATCGGAAATTAACTGGTGGGAGCCGGAAGAGGAGATTACCTGGCATCCTGTAATGTTCGCCTGCAAAATTCCATAATCGCTCTCTGGACTGAGGTTGTAGCGGGTAAGGGTATTTGCGCTTGTGTCCGGGGTATTGTTGAGCAGGAACCAGCCGCTGGCATTGTACTTCCATAATCCAAATAGGGATTCATCATAGCCTGAAAGCTCAGCATCAGACCAGTGCCAAACAACACGGTTTATTGAAGGGTATCCGTTTTGCGCGGTTATGTTAACGAGTTTGTCTTCGAAGCTTATGTATCCTCCGGGTGGAGTACGCGAAGGTGCCCAAGAAATGGAATATGCGATTAAATCAGGAACTACATCATAGATTGAAATGTTGGTGTGGTTGATGAAAGAGCCTGGAGGCGAATCCACTATAAAATGTGTAATGTTGAGCACAAGCTCGTAACCTGCAGTATTATTGACTACGATATCTATTGGGTTGTCATGGGACCTGGAACGGTTGATGAGCGTATTGTTGGAATTGAATATATATTCCATAAAGGCTGTTATTGCATGCAACTGAATCATCAATCACGGTATCATTGGCGTTACTGATGTTGATTCCGATTGTGCTGTTGCAGAAGTAAGAAGGGTCGACATACGTGCCAGAGCTGTCCTCAATGCTCAGCGAAGAGAACATATTTTCATTCGCAGCGACGCTGATTATGCGGTTGTGGTGGGAGCCGCCTTCAAAACTGAAGCCCCTGACATCATTCCCATGAACAGTTCCCCCTGTAAAATTATTGTATGAACTGGCTTCCAGGTATACCCCATACTGGAAATTCTGGTGAATGTCGTTGTTGACAAAGGAGTTGAATGCAGACTGGTTGCTTATCACTCCATAATGGCCATTGTCATGCACCTGATTGCCCTGGAAAAGATTATAGTCGGCTGTTGAGTATATCCATATTCCATTCAAATCATTTTCATATGCTTCGTTATCCGTCAGGTTATTGTGAGTGCTATTGTAGACGATCCTAAACCCGACATCTGTGTTGTTGTATGCCCTGTTCCGCTCCAGTATGTTGTAGCTGGAGAGTACAGAGAGGGAGAATCCTGCCAGATCATTGCCATGGGCAGTATTGTTGATGAAAACATTGTACGAGCTGAATACTGTCCAGAAACCGCGCAATGCATTGTTGCGGGCAATATTGTCCACAAACCGGTTGTGCATGCTGTAGGTAATTTCAAATCCGGCGTCAGAAGTGTTGTAGGCCAGATTGTTTGTGAGGTTATTGTAGTCGGAGCCATAGTGGATGTTGTAGGCATATTTGCTCGAATAGATAACGTTGTTCTCGATAAGGTTGTAAGAACTTCCATTAAGGTATATGCCGCTATCAGAATTTTCATAGAGGTCATTGCTCAGTATGGTATTGTAATCAGAACCAGGGTACATGTACATCGCACTGGAAGCGTTGGTAACCACATTGTGCTCAAAAAGATTATGCGTACTGTTGTAGAGGGTAAACGCACAGCGCACCTGGTCATGAACATTATTGTTCGTGAAGGCGTTGTAGCTGGAGCCGCCTTCAATGTGGAAGCCGTGCTCGGTATTCTCAATAGAGATATTCTCCATGCTGCTGTGGGAAGTGGAGTTGAGCACAACCCCGTAAGTGTAGTTGGAAATAGTGCAGTTCACAATCTTCAGGTTTTCAACGGACTGCGCAACAATGGCAAGGGTGCCTGGGGTGTGGTCACCGGTGATGGAGTGCCCGCTGCAGTCGATTGTAATATCATCTGCATCAACCGTAATGCAGGCTGAATCAGCCTTGGTTCCAACAAGGTCGGAATCCAAAGTGTATGTGGCTCCGGGAATCGAAGCTGCAAAGCATCCTGTGGTCAGGTTGGAATGCTCCCCAAATACCCTGACGTCATCTATGAACCAGCCGCGGTCATTTACTGAGTTATCTGCCCCAAAATAGAACCTGAAGCGCATTGCTTCGGATTCATCATAATCTGAAAGGTTAATTACGACCAGTTCCCAATCTGAGCTGTGGTATCCAAATGCTTCCTGATCTGCAAGCGGGTTGGAATACCCATCGTCTACTATTCCTGAATAGCCGCCTTCAGGAGTAACACGAGCCCATGCATTAGTGTAATTGCGGATATCGATTACTCCTCCATCGTATAGGGTTGCGGCATTCTCGAAATACCTGTATTGATAAAAAGTAAGAATTACGTTTTGGTAGCCGCTGAAATTCATGGTCTGCGCCACGCGCAGCCTAAGATAATCTGAATAGGGTCCATTTGCATCATAATTGGCAGCCAGATTGGTGCCCCAGCAGGAAGAGTCCAGATGGCAGCCCCCTACCTGGGTTGCATCGCCCCTTTCCCAAGGGGCACGGTTGTCTCCATCCGGGTTAAAAGTGCCGCCGGAAATGAAAGTGGTTTCCAAGATAACCTTGTCAGAAGGCTGGGTGAATGCGCGCGTCTCGCTTGTTATTGCATCACACTGGACTGCCCAGGTGTGCGTTCCGGATAGCGGAGATGCATTGAATATGTAAGTGGTGCCAGGCATTGCAGCCATGCTTCCCTGATCCGGATGCCCATCAATCAGGAGTGTGCATGATGCTGATTCGGAAGTATTGAAGGAAAAAGGAACGATACCCCCGTTTGTGGTGGCCCCCTCCATTGGGGATATAAGTGTTATCGTGGAGGGCGTTCCGTTTACCTGGAAGGCCAGGTCGTCATTATCATCATAATTTCCTGTGCCGCAGGTATCACTGGTGTCTCCATCGTATTGAATCATCACCCTGATTGCGTGCTCTCCGTATCTATCGTCCAGGTGGAAAGTGCCGCTAAGCATCTGGAGGCCCCCTCCCGGGCAGCTGTCTGTGGCATTTACAATTCTCCAGGATGGGATATCGGTGCTATTGGCATAAGCCAGATTGATGTTGTCTGCCGCGCCAGTATTCCAGCAGTAAAACCACGCAGTTACCCTCACAAGGTCTCCCCCGTTGAAAACGTCCATCGGGGCAGTAAGGCTTTCGATTGTTATATTTTCCACAGACTCATCATTGGTGTACCATCCAGAGCTGCCATCCGTGCACGAATCTATTGTGTTGGGCTGATTGGGCTCTCCTCCAAAAGATATAGAATCCCTTGAATAGAGAAGAGAGGAACCTGCAATGCAGGGAGATTCAGTGGTTGTGCAGCGGGGGGTTCCTGAAGCTGCGCTGTACACTGCATACGCAGGGTCGTCGGGGCCGATTGTGATGGTGAATTCTTCCCCTGGGGCAACGTCCATCACTTTAATCCATTTGCCCTCGCATGCTTCTTCATCATAATTCCATTCCGCACATTTGTATAGTTCAGTTCCCTTGGAAACCAGGGTGATTTCCCCTTCACTGAATTCGAAATCAGTGGGGTCAATCGCAAATGCCTGCTTTGTGTTTTTTCCAAATGGGGTTGCGAAAGGTGGGATTCCCTGCATCCTTAAGCTTGGGCCTGATTCCCCATCAAGCTGAACATCTTTCAGCAGCACTTGTGAAACCGGGATAGGAATTAACCCCTCTTTTGAATCATTAGGCGGGGGCAGAGGAGTAATTGCAATGTCATATTCTCCAGGCGAAACCCCTAACGCGGTGAGGGTGTGGGAACCCTGGGCTGCAGGAACTTCCTTGCCGTTTTTTAGTATTTGTATCGTTGCATCCAGAGAAATTCCTCTAGAATCTATGAGCCTAAACTGGGATTCCCGCCCTTCACCAGGAAACGCGTCTCCTGCAAAGGGCTCTTCAGAAGTTGTGTTCAGGAATTTCCCAACTTCAATGAATTCTTCTGGCTCCTCTTCTTCGGTCTCATTGATTAATTCATCCACGTCCACGAACCCGGTTTCATTTTCCTGGGTTTCATTTTGCTCTGGGGGTACTGGAAGGTCAAATGTTTCGTTCTGAGCTTCGGGCTCAGTAAGGTTAATGAATTCATCTGCATTCACAAATTCTTCCGTGGTTTCGTTGGACTGTGTCTCGTTTGTGATGTTGAGGAATTCATCCAAGTTCACGAACCCGGTTTCATTTGCCGGGGCGGTATCATTGGTCATGTTTGCGCCGGCAAAAAGAACCAGGAATATCAATAGCACTGGAAGATAGTGAATATGAAAACATCTGGTGCTGGGATAGCCCCACCCCATGAGGTGATTTCAAAAGCACCTTTTATATATCTTACTAAAATATACAAAGTAAAATAACAAAGGAAAACGCGGGTGCGAATGTTAATAAAGATTGGCTGTGTTTTTGGCGTGATGAGAAGCCTTTTCGGGCTATTGCTAGTAGTGGGTGTGCTATTCTCTATTGCGAATGTTACGACTGAGGGGGGGAATGTTACCAGCGTTTATTTCAACCAAACGCAGAATTCTTCTTACTGGGACGGGGTTTATGGGGATGTTGTACTCGGAGCGGGCACAACTTATACGCATACGGTAAATGGCAATAATATTACGCTTTTGAATATGGTTGCGCAGGACCCCCCGTGCACATACACTGGGCTTTCCATGCATATTATTGCAGTAAATAATAGTGCAATAACTCTTCCGCTTGCTGCAGGGAACCTTGTGCAACTGGATGCATTTATGGGAGGGGGAGAAAACGGAAGCAGTACATTCACCTTGCTGGATACATTTATCCTGAATTCAGGTACTTACAATAATGTGCCCACAACCTACACTTATGCAAATGGGGCACCTTCTGCAAGCTTCAGGGAGGGGTACATGAACGATGCGCTCGGGAATCTGGTTTTTGTTGCGGATGTGGTGAGCAACCAACCGAATTGGAATGGGAGCACAAGCGATTACCAGATTATGCTTCCAGATGATGGAGGCGGGGTGCAGTACTGGCTTTGGGTGGAAGTGAACTATACCTGCACAAACATAACTCCTCCTCACCCCAGTGACAAGCACCACAAGCTGTATATCCCGCCTATCCCTACCCAGACAATGACATCCGGGACTCCTTTGGATTTGCCGGTTACTGTTGAGAATCGCGGGGACTACGTAGAAGATGATGTTGAAGTTTCAATCACCAACTGCCCAACAGGGTTTACCTGCGAAATAGTTTTGATACCCCACATAGGAAAGGGGGATGAGAAAAGCATTGCGCTGGAAATTGCGGGTGGGCCTCCGGGAAGCTATGTCTTAGAGGTTTGTGCTGAGAATAACCACGCGGAATACTGCAGGGAGTTCCTTCTGGAAGTGCTTCCGGAATGTGATGTAAGTGATGGATGCCCAGGAGATGAATATTGCGAAAACGGGGAATGGGTTGATAAAAAGGAGGCAGGCGCGGAATGCGGGGATGACTGCGAGTGCCTGAGCGGAATATGTGAAAACGGGGAATGCGTTCTTTGTGAAACTAATGATGACTGTAAGGAAGTTGAGGAGTGTTCGGATGGATACTGTGAAGAAGTTGAATGCCCATGTGGGGTTGTGCAAAACCATGCCTGTGTTCCTTATGAATGCTGCTCGGATTCGGATTGTGAATCTGGCCAGTTCTGCATAAACCTAGAGTGTGTGCTTAAAGAGCTGGACATTATACTTATTGATGGGGAACTGGTTGTCGGAGAGGAAGGGCTTTTCCAGATTGTGAATAACAAAGGCGGGGAAGTCCCATTTGCAGATGTATTTACGAACGAGGAGGATACTGTTGCGGATGAGCATGGATATGCATCGCTTCCTTTCACCCCTGATGGGCTTGTTTACGCTGATGCGGAAGGCTATCCACAGGCTGCAAAGATGTTCGCGGTTATCCAGCTTGGTCAGGTGAACCTCCTGGATGGGCCTGCAGTTGTTGGCAAAGAGATGGTTATCGAAGTTATTGACCGGGAAGGGAACTCGATTGCGGGTGCGGAAGTCTCAATAGAGGGCAGCATACTTGTAACTGATGAAAACGGGAGGGTGACATATGCTTTCAAAACCGTGGGCGTGCAGACCATAGTGGCAACGAAACCAGGGTACAGAATAAGCGATGCAGAAGTTGAGGTTCTTGAAACTGGAGGGGCCATCTCAGCAGAGGTCTGCTATTTCCCGGTCCTAATTAATCTGGTTGAAATCGCACCCCAGGACACACAATACTTATGGCTGGCGTCACTTGTGCTTGGAGCATTTAACTTTATTGTACTAAGGAGAAGAATAGTCAGGACCTTTGCAAAGCACATAATAAAGCAGGGATTCAAGGATGTTGGAGATGAATTGCGCAAAAGGAGGATGGAGTACTACCTAAAGAGCTTTGTTTATTCATTTGCCCCCATCGTTCTTGCAATACCTGATGTTTACATATTCAGCATCTGCTTTATGTCAAATGTAGTGTGCCTGCAGGCAATAGCGGAAATTGCAATAATCATCAGGAAGCTGCTTAAAAAAAGTGCTGAAGACGAAATAGGAAAAAGAATTTGAGATTAAGATTTAGCTACTTTCTCTTTTTTCCGCGTTTTTTCCTGGAGGATTTCTTTGGAGAGCGCTGGAGCTTTTTTGCATCTTCCATTAGCCTTTTGCGCTGGGAAGATTTTTCTTCAACTGAAGCCTTGTGCCTCCTGCTCTTTTCCTTTGCAGTTGCAACAACTTCCTCGAATTCCACACCCTCTTCGCTCATTTGCCGGTACTTGGACATCAGCTCTGAACTTTCGCGCATCAGCTGCTTTATGCGATCGCGCACATCAGTAATTTTTTCATCGATGCCGGAGTCCTCCATCTCAAGCGCGCCAAGGTTCTCGCGATACTTGCCTTCAGCAACATCAAGTTCCTTTAGGTACTTGCGCACATAGTCGATTTCTGCGGCTTTCTTTATGCGCTCCAGCTCCTCTTCGCTCTGCTGAACATAATCCTGAATCTCATCCATCTTGCCCTGGTAATCATCAGAATAATCTTTGAACCATTCTTCTATTTTTTCTATTTTTTCAAGTTCCCCGCGAAGATCTTCGAGGCTGTGCATTCTCCTTTCCAGTGTGGATTGGATATGCTCAACACGCTCGGAGATGATTGTGCGGGAATCAACAAGGTCGTCCAATGATTCTTCCACTGTACGGACTTTTTCTTCCATGTCATCCAGTGCAGCCCTTCCTGCTTCAAGGGTTTCCTTGAGCTGGGACTCCGTATGGTTCATGGACTGGAGCATGTCGCGGAGCTGCATCATGCGGCTCCTGTCGCGCATTACTTCATCTTCTCCTTTTGAAAGTTCATCATTGAGCTCTTCGCTTGCTTCCCTGAGATTGCTCCATCCATCATCAAGGCCTTTCTTGGTTTTGGAAAGCACTGCGCCTGCTTCACTGTCAAATTTCTTGAGCGCTTCCTGCATCTGGTCTATCTCATCTATCTTTTCCGGGAGGGTGGCCATGCGCTCTTTTGCCTCGAGAATTCTCTTCTCTTTTTCCAGAAGTGCGTATTCCAGATTGTCCAGGGTCGCCTCGAATTCCTTTTCCAGTGAAAGGAAGCCTTCCCTGTGAACTCTTTCCTTCTCGCTTTCCAAGGTTTTAATCTCCTCCTTTCCTTCCCGTATGAGATGGAGGTAATCATCAAGGCGTTCCCTTAACTGACCGGTATGCCTTGGGGGGAGATTAAGGTATTTGCTTTTCTCAAGCTTCTTTTTCATGGGCTTGGAAGGCTCCGTAACTACTGCCATGGGCGGAAGGGCTTCAACCCTGCGCACAGGTTTCGCGGGCTCTTCAATCACCACATTAGTTTCTTCTTCAATGGTGGGCAGGGGAACTTTAGTTCTGCCTTTTTTTGAGGTTTTCTTGGATTTTTTCTTGCCAAGAATTCCTGAGAAAAGTGATTTTTGCTTTGGGCGAAGGGATGCGACCTGCCCGATTTGCTCTCCAAGATCTGCTGGCGCTTCTTCAGTTATCTGGAGCTCAATTTCTTCAGGCTCTTCTTTTATTTTAGGCTTAGAATATTTAGGTTTCCTGGGGGCAGAAGCTTCATCCATAACCCAGGAGGCATGAAGCGAACCCATCCTGTGGACAAGGTTTACAACGCCTTCTTCTTCCAGGATGTGGAGCCATTTTTCCACTTCCTTGCGGTTCATTCTCAGTTCTTTTGAAAGTTTTCCAACTTCCACTTCTTTTCGTGTAGAAAGTATGTCAATGAGTTTGTCTATGTCCGTTGCAATAAGAAAGTCTTCCTCATCAACATCTATCAAACATACACCTCATTCGGCTACCATGGAAAATGCTCCAGAGAGCTTCATCTTTGCTCTCTTGAATGCTTCCCTTACCGCAGATTCATTGGCCTTCCCACTGTAAACACGGACGGTGAAAAGAGCCTGGTTTTTCTTGAGCCTTGCGGCCCTGTCCATGGGCTTCCCAAAAGCCCTCCTCATTCCTTTCTGGATACGGTCTGCACCCGCACCTGCCACCATCTTGTTTTCACGGATGATGTGATGGGGGTAAACCCTTACAATGAAATAATAGTTTCCAGGCATCTTGGTTTCTAGCACCTTATTTGTGGACTGCCTTGCTGCCTCGATTGCATTATCCCTCAGTATAAGAATGTCGTCTTTCAGTGCAAGGTGATAAACTGCATCATAATCATCCTTGTCAGTGCCCATCCTGTGCTGGTTCAGCTCCTTGTGCGGCATTGTCTTTATGTATGACTTCCTTGGCCTTCTCTTTGAAAACCTTGTCCATGCAACCTTGTTGCCGTCTCTTACGCATTTAGCGGGTCTAATTGCCATGTGAATCTCCCTCTCGGTACAGTTGTTTATTTAACTAGAAAAATATGTGCAGGATTATTTATAAAGGTATCAGGATGGCACTTCAGAGCTCAGGCGGACCAATGCGGCCGAAAACCTTGGTGCTTTTCTTGTTCTGGTTCTTGTTTACAAAAACGCGCCTTTTCTTCTTGAGTAGCTCCTGGACCTTGGAAGGAGATTCCCCATCCAGGTAAACATCATGTACACCATCCAGGGAACCCTTGAATCTGGGGGTTATTTTTCCCACAATCAGGCGCTTCTTTTCTGCAAATTGCGTGAGGTCCAGCTTGGTAGGGAGTTCCACCACCACGCGGGCATCAATCTTCAAGAGGCGCTTGATTAGGTCTGGGTCGGGCTTTACCTCCACCTGCACATACATGATGAAGGTGAGGTGATCGTAGATATCAAAGTTGGTTTTCTTTCCATTGAGTGCATCCAGGTCCACTATGTGAACGAGTTCGATGCCAAGGCGCTCACGAAGCCGTTTTGCGATTTTAATTGCGCTTCCCATAGGCTTCAGGGTGCCAAGGCGCTTGGTGTATGCCTTTTTTCCCTTCAAATAAAGGATGGGTACCTCCATGATCATGCGGAAATACCTCCTTTTGAAAGAATTCTCTGGAATACCGGCGGAACGATTATCGTGGTGATGAAGGCCATTGCTGAAATTATTGAGTATTCGGGGATTGAGAGTGCTCCGCTGCTGAGCCCAAATAGCGCGATAATGAGTGCAACTTCTCCGCGCGGGGACATCCCAAAGCCTACAAGCGCGGAATCCCTTGCATTGAGTTTGGAGATAAATGCGCCCAGGCCACAGCCTACGAGCTTTGTAAGAACTGCAATTATCGATATGAGGAGTATGGGCCAGAAGAACTGGAGCACTGAGCCCACATCCACAAGCATCCCCAGGGAAATGAAAAACACCGGAACGAATATGAGCTCCAATGAGCGGGTGCGCCTGTCTATCTCCTCTGCGTGGTTGCTGTAGTTTAGAAGGACCCCTGCAAGGAAGGCACCTACAATGCTTGAAAGGCCTATGAATTCTGCAATGTATGCGTAAAGGAATACGAATGAAAATACGTAAAGGAGGGTTTTCTCGTTTATTTTGAGCACATTTATCTTCTTCTCCACAAAATATTTGCCTACAATCGAGCCTCCAAGGAGGAAAATGAATGCGTAAACAAGGACTGTGATGAAGGGCTCAAGGGCTGCTGCATCCAGGGAAGTCGGGATGTTCATCACAAGAGAGAGGACGAGTAAGGAGAGGATGTCATCGATGATTGCAGCACCCATAATCATCTGGGCAAATCTTTCATCCATGAGCTTCATTTCCTTAAGGATGGCTGCGGTTACCCCCACACTTGTTGCGGTAAGGGCTGCGGCCATAAACAATGCATAAAGGAATGCGCCTCCGGTGTATATTGCAAAGAAATAGCCTGCAACAAACGGGAAAAGAATTCCCAGAATTGCAACTACGAAGTTTTCTTTTGTGAATATTTTGTTTATGCTTGATTCAAGGCCCACCTTGAACATCAGGATGATTGCACCAAACTGGGCAAAAATTTCCACTAGCTCCATGTGCTGGAATATTTCTGGGGGCTCGTGAGGAAGGAAGGGAAATGCTGCAGCCATATCAGGCCAGAACATCTGCAGGAATGAGGGGCCCATTACGATTCCCAATAGCATTAGCACTAGGACCGTGGGCTGCTTGAAATAAGTAACAATGCTTCTTGCAAGAATTGCAAGCAGGAGCAGGAACATCATTTCAAAGATGAGATGCCCTTCCCCAACTTCTTCAGGGAAAAGGCTTGTGCGGACTACGGATATGAAAAGGATTATGAATAGGGCTATGATTGAGTAGTAGAACAGGGGCTTTATTACTGCCTCCTGCATTTTCCCGAGTCCTTTCAGTATCCTTTTTGGCATGTCTATTTACCTGTTATTTTGCTTATTGCTTTTGGAAGTGTTGTTGAAACTTCTTTTCCTGTTTTCATGTTGCGGAGCGTAACTTCCTTCTTTTCCGCTTCCTTCTGCCCGATTATGAGTATCCATGGGATGACGAGGGAGCGCGCATAGTCAAACTGCTTCTTGATGTTTCTTCCAATTAGGTCTGTTTCTGCTGCAATGCCCTTCTTTCTTAATGTTTTTGCGGTTTGCAAACCTTCCTTGTAGAATTCCGGAAGGGTTGCAATAAACACCTGGGTATAGGTTCTCTTTTCTTTTTCTTCCCCAAGCAGAAGCAGGATGCGCTCGATTCCCAGGCTTATTCCTACTGCCGGTGCGCCCTGGCCATAGAGGTCAAGGAGGCCATCGTAGCGGCCCCCTCCTGCAAAGCTTCCCTTGTACTCCCCGGTTCCCTTGAATTCATAAACTGTTCCGGAATAGTAGCCAAGGCCTCGCACTAGAGATGGGTCGAAGGTGAATTTGGGAAAAAGTTTCTGGAGCTCTCGCACTTCAGCTACGCCTTCAGGTGCGTATTTTTCGAGTGCATCAAGCTTTTCATTGTTTGATCCCTTCATGTTGAAGATTGGCAGAATCTGGTCTGCGTATTCCCCGAACATAGGCTTGAGGGTGGTATATACGGATTTGTATCCGATTTTGTCTATTTTGTCCAGAGTGCGGAAGATTTCGTTGCGTTTTCCTGAGATTCCGAAATATTTCAGGATTGAATTGAGTATCTTGCGGTTGTTCAGGAGGATTATGAAGTCATTTATGCCAAGGCGGGTGAGGGAAATAGATGCCATTTCCAGGAGTTCGGCTTCGGCGCGCATGGAAGAAGAGCCTACAATGTCCGCATCCGCCTGCCAAAATTCCCGGAACCTTCCTTTCTGAGGCTCTTCCCGCCTCCAGACCGGACCTATCTGGTAGCGCTTGAAGGGTTTGGGGAAGGAGGTATTTGCAGCTACTCTGGAAAATGGAACTGTGAGGTCGAAGCGCATGCCTAATTCTGAATTGGAGATTTCAAACAGCTGGCCAGCTATTTCATCCCCGGATTTTGCCTTGAGGGTACTGAGATACTCTAGGGCAGGAGTTTCCAGGGGCTGGAATCCGAATTCCCTGTATGTTTCTGCTATTGTTGCAAAGGCCTTCTCCCTCTGCATCATCTGCGGGGGGAGGAAGTCCCTCATTCCTTTTGAACGCTTCATAGAGCATTACCTCTAGCTGCTATCAAAAACAAAGGGAAGCTTTATATATTAAAGGGAATAGGACGAAAATGTAACCATGGTTACATAAATAGTTTATAAGCCCCTGGCTCATATAACCGGAAGTGGGATGGACATGATTATCGGATTGACTGGAGAAAACTGCGCAGGCAAGGGAACGGTTGCAGAATACCTCAAAACCAAGGGGTTCCTCTACCGCTCGCTTTCGGATGTGCTACGCGAAGAGCTTGCTGAAGAAGGCAAGGAACTCACCCGCGAAAAGCTGATTGAGAAAGGGAACTCCCTGCGCGCAGAGCATGGAGCTGCCGCACTCGCAAAAAAAACCGTTGAGAAACTCGAAGAAGACAGGAATTATATCATAGATTCAATCCGGAATGCTGCAGAGGCCCGGGAAATCAAGTCCCTCCCGAATTCCACTCTTGTTTATGTGTATGCACCTCCGGAAATAAGGTTTGAGCGAATGAAAACCAGGGGAAGGGAAAGTGACCCTCAAACTTTTGATGAATTCCAGGTTCTTGAAGGGAAAGAAATGAAAAATGATGATAGGACCAAGCAGAGCCTGGTGGAAGCATTTGAAATNGCGGACCTTAAGCTCGAGAATACNGGAACNGTTGAAGAATTNCACAAGAAAATAGATGAACTGCTCAGNTCACTCTGATCCTTCTTCCATATCAGAAAAAGATTCCACAGGCACTTCTTTAGATTCCTCTTTCTTTATTGGTTCTCCGGGTTCAGAAGCCTTTCCCGGCTCAAAATATGCCCTGAATTTATCAGTAAGGAAAAGCTTGGAGCTCCTCCCGCATTTTCTCTGGAGAATAAAGCCGTTTTCCACGAGCTCCCTCACATCATCGTAAATCATCGTCCCTATGCGCTTCACAACTTCAGATTTGAGGATTCCGTTGTGCCTCGCGACATATGAGAGGGTGCGGAGTGCGGATTTGCTTATCATTACTGCCTGCGCAAACTGCCTCACGGAATCAACATAATCATCCTTGACGCGCATAAGGTATGCCCCATCCGCCTCGAAGATTTCCAGGGAGCTCCCGTTTTTATCATAAACTTCCTGGAGTTCTTCAATCATTCCCCGGATGTGGCCTGCTGAAGCTATCCCGGTAAGTTTCTTGAGTTCGGGGACTGAAAGTTCCCTTCCACTCATGAATAATGCCGCTTCTATCAGGCGCTTGGGTTCCATCAGACCTTCACCTCGTAATATCTCATATTTCGGGGGGAATCCGGACGACCCTCAAACTGAAGGGGGGTGTCCCCCCTGCGGTTCGGAATCAGGCGCTTGGGTTCCATCCGTTCACCTTAATGAATATCTCTCCCCAGAACTGATCCTGCTTGAGCCCAACTGCCTTTTCCTGTGCAAGATGCAGCAGGGGAGAAAGCGTGAGGATTGTTTCCTTGGGGGTTTTCTGCTTTACAAGTGTCGAGAATAGCACCAGGTTCTCCCCATCCATCTTCGATTTCATTTTAGAGTAAAGCTTCTCCATCTCTTTCTCAATATCGTACTCTTGAATGGGCATCTCAATTATTTCCCTTGTTTTTATTTTTGGCTTCCTTATGTTCTCCTCATCATCGTACTTGATTACGCGCTCCATTTCCCCTATAAGCTCCTTGAGGGTAATTGGTACCTTGGGGGGAATTCTCGCCTTTATCTGGAGTGCGGGGATTTCCCCTTCAAATGCAATGGGCTCCGGGGGCATCTCAATCTCCTCTGGCTCTTCGTACAGCCTGAGCGCGTTGCTCTTGTATTTGAGGAGGATTGCAGAAGCAAGAATTATGTTCGCTGGGATCTGGAAATCAAATTTTTCCATCTCTTTTACCATTTTCATGAACCCGTCTGCCACCGCCACAATCTCAATGTCCCAGGGGTTCAGCTTCTCAGTTATCACTAGGTCTATCAGGAGCTGCTTCCAGCTGGGCTTGCGCACGATGGACGTGAGGGGGAGGTCCATATACAGAATTATGTTGGAAGAGTTATAAATCTTTACTGTTTTTTAGTTTCAACGGGTGCGATTTATGCGAAAGATGGAAGCAGATATCATAAACGGGAATGAGCCTCTCTCACAGGCACTGGATTCAATATTGAAAACAGGGACCGCGGTTATGGTTACCCAGAACGGAAAATACTACGGACTTATAGACGACAGGGACATCCGCCCAAACATAAACGATTCCAGCAAGACCAAGGCAATAAGCGCTGCAGTCCGCGCCCCACACCTCACAGAGGAAATGCCGCTTGAAGATTACATGCGTGCATTTATGGCGGGCCATTTCAAGGCGCTTCCCCTGGTAGAAAAGGGCAAGGTTATCGGTGCAGTAGGCCGCGCAGATGTGATGGAAGAAATGGCCAGGCTTGGGAATGTGCCCAAAACCAGCGTCTCTGCACTCATGGCAAGCCCCATATACACAATAGATGAAAAGGAAACTGTTGGAGTTGCAAGAGGGCTGATGAGAAAGCTGGGTGTCCACCACCTCGCAGTAACCAGCAGGGGCAGGGTTGTGGGCTCGATTTCTCCCTTCGACCTTTCAATGCTCGTGCTCAAGCCCAGGGGCAGGCAAAGATTCATGCTAACCTCAGAAGTGGACAATCCTGATGAAAGGCTTGTAAAGAATTACATGAGGGAAACGCTCGTTACGGTGCGTGCAAGTGAACCCCTTGAGAGCGCGGTGCGCAAAATGGCCAAGAAGAACGTGTCCAAGCTGGTTGTGCTGGAAGGCGGGCGCGCAATCGGAGTGATTACTGCCCTGGATGTAATGAAGTTCATGCTCAGCCTCATAATCGAAGGGCCTTCAGTATTCATAAGCGGGCTTCCTGAGGATGATATGTTCTATTATGGGGACATAGAGGGAAGCATGAAGGAAACGGTGAAGAAGTTCACACGGACTTTTGAAATTGGGGATGTAAATATCCACTTCAAAAAAGGGAAATCAACTTACCAGATGAGCACAAGGCTGGATGTTGAACACGGAAACCTCGTAGTGCAAAGTGAGGGATATGAACTTAAAACAGTCGTGAACAAGAACATGTCCGAAATAAAAAGGCTTCTGACTAAAAGAAAGAATTATAAACGAGATAAAAGGAAACATTACATGACAGAGGGCTTCTATGAGAGGACAGGTTAGCAACGAATTGCTTGTGGTTGTCGGCTTCATACTCCTTATACTAATTCCACTGCTTTACATCATGTTTTTCAAGATGGATGCCATACGCGCAGACCTTTCAATGCTCCAGGTGCACTTCTCTGTTGCCCGCATCGCCTTCCTTGTGAACGCGGTCGGATATATGGGAGACGGCTCTGCTGTTATTACTGAAATCTACATTCCTGAAACCGTTGAATCCGTAACGATAGGGGGAGGTACTGCGCATGAAGTGGTTTTCATCATGCTTAGCCAAGGGCAAACCAATGAAATTGTGCAGCCCACCGCATTCCCAATAGAAATTACTGATGAACCTGGAGAAACCCTTCAGTTTGCAGAAGAAGAATATCCTGGAGGCGGAAGGTACAGATTAGAAATGGAAAACGTGGGAGGTACTGTGGTTCTTTCAGCACAGCCCGACCCTGGAAATCCCTAAATGTTGGTGACATGGGCCAAGTAAGGAACACAAAAAGGAAGGTCGGACCCGATTTAGGAGTTATACCAATCAAAAGTGATGATATTTGGTCACATGGCCACCAGAAACCAAAAGTCCAGTTCAAAACAGAGAAAGAGGCTGGGATAGCGCGGAAAAAATGGTGGCCAGTAATTACCTTTGGGGAAGATGCCATTAAAAACCGGAAAACAAGTGAGGAAGTATTCTCAAATTGGATGACAAAGGATTTCTTGGGAAAGGAGATGTATCGAAGGTTCAGTGCTGCCCCCCCCATAGCCATTACCGGAGGGGGCGTAACAGGAGGCAAATACCTGGATGGGACAAATTCATTTGTAATGGCAGAAGATTTCTCAGGAGAGGTCCAACGAAAGCTGTGTGCAGCACATGAGCAGTTGCATTATGCTGCGTGGCTTGGAGGGGGGTTTAGCAACACCAGGTGGGTGGGGGAGGATGGTGCCTTGGTTTCAAAGAAAGTAATGATTGACCTTCATGAAGGCTTAACAGAGCTGTTTGCGCAGAAGCTGGTCCGCGACCATGAAAAAATTCCCCCTCTTTACATAGTAGGGTATCCTCAAGAAACGATGATGGCATTCTATCTACTGAAACTGGTTGGGGAGAAGACGCTAAAGCAGGCATATTTTAGCGGGGATTTCACCCAAGTTAAGACAGTTCTGGACAAAGGGCTGGGCAGTGGAAGTTTTGAAAAAATCATCAATTTTGTTGAAGAAGAAAAGACCACCCAGGCCCTGGAAACTCTGCGGGAAAGGCTCGCAGAGCATTTCCCAAAAAAACTTGAAAAGTGGAACCAGGATCCCCTAATAATTGATATCCAGATTAATGCTCTTCTGGTACTGTTCGTGGATGAATGGATTAATGTGGATTTGAATACAGGGAAAAAAATTCCTGCTGCCAAGCAGCTATTTGACAAGAAATTAGGCAGTGGAGCATATGCGCAGGCAAGTTCCCTGGAAGGCAATGAATTGTTAAGTTTTCTTCTTGGGAGGATAAAGGAGCGCGGATTGATAACCCCTGAATTCAATGAGCATCCAATTATTGTGGACTTAATGGAGGACTAGAGAACTCTTTTTCCCTTTACTTCATTTATTACTTTTGAATCATCCACAACCAGATTTCCGCGCAGGATTACTTTCTTTACCCTTCCCTTGAGCTTAAACCCTTCATAAGGAGTCCAGCCGCACTTGGATTCAAATTCATCCGCGCTTACCTCCCATCCTTCCTTAAGGTCAACTAGCGTAATGTCCCCATCATAGCCTTTTCCTATTCTTCCCTTGGAGTTTAAGCCAAATATCTTTGCAGGGTTTTCAGCCATCCTGTTGATTATCCAGGGCAGTTCAACCATTCCCTTATTGTATGCATTCAGGAAGAGCGCGAGGGTGGTTTCCAGCCCCGGGAATCCTGCTGCACCCTTCTTCTTATCCTGTGGAGTGTGCGGGGCATGATCGCTTCCCACTGCATCCACAAAGTAAAGTGCGCCCCAGAGTTCCCTCCGGTCCGCTTCGCTCCTCAGTGGAGGATAAACCTTGGAGGATTTCTTCAGCCGTTTTCCATCTTTATCTATTGAGAGGAATAGGTGGTGGGGTGCAACCTCCACAAAGGATTTTTTCCAGATTTTAGCGAGGTGCACTGCTTCAAAGGTAGTGGTGTGCGCAAAGTAAACCACTCTATCTGTTTGCTCTGCAAGCAGCCTTGCCTTTTCAACCGCAATCTTCTCCGCAACTTCTGCCCTGCCTTTTTTCATTTTTTCTGTTGCTTCCAGCGTTTCCTTATCTTCCGCGTGCACTATCAGTGGCTTTTCCCTTGGGAAGCTGGAAAAATGCTTCAGAATGCTGTAAACATCATCTACAAGAAGATTTCCGGTCGTTTCACCCATGCATAATTTCAGGGATTTTGGTTTTGCTTTTTTTATTTCTGCAAAATTGTTCTTTGCTGCACCAAAGTGGATTCCATAATCACAAACCGCTTTCTTTTTTGCAATCTCCTGCTTCTGCTTGAATGCTTTTGCGGTTGTGGTAGGCGGCTTTGTATTCGGCATATCCAAAACGGTTGTGAACCCGCCTGCAAGTGCAGCTCTTGTTCCAGAATGGAAATCTTCCTTGTATGTAAGCCCTGGATCGCGAAGGTGCACATGCGGATCGATTAATCCGGGAAGCGCGAAAAGCCCTTTCGCATCTATCCCTTCTCCCTTGAACTTTCCGATTCCTGCAATCTTGCCTTTTTCAATAAGAATATCTTTTGAAACTACTTTGCCGCCCAGATAAAATTTAGCATTCTTTATTATCATGCAACCCACCTGGGAAAGATGCGATTAGAGAATATATAAATCTTTCATACTGATTGCATCAAATCGGAATAGGCATAATAAGTGCAAAATTCTTAAGGAACATTATCCAAGCTTTGTTGTACCACTTGGTCCTCTTCTCAATTACTTTGAGCAGGTCCTTGAATGCGTCCTTTTCCCCCGGACCCATCTTGCTGTCAGTAACCTTCTTGTGCTCTTTTCCATCCACGACGGTTATTTCCTCCTGCTTCCCGATTTGCTTGTTTGCCTGCTCATACCAGGGAGGCAAGGAACTTCTTTTCTTTTTAATTGCCTTGATGAAATCTGAAGTTTTGACTTTTCTTTCCTTTCCGCTTTTGAATGCCTCTCTCCATGGAATTGCGGATGCTTCTTCCACAATTGCTTTTAGGTCTGCAGAGGCATAACCTGAAGTTGCTATTGCAAGGCGCTTGTATGGGATTCCTTTGCCGACTGGCCTCTTTTTTGCGTGGATTTTGATAATTGCTTCCCTTGAGCCAAAGTCGGGTTCAGGGACATATAGAGTTTTTCCGAAACGGCCGGACCTCCTAAGTGCAGGGTCAATATCCCAGGGGGCGTTTGTTGCTGCGATTATAAGGACGTTTTGGTTGTTTGCTTCAACACCGTCCATCTCATACAGCATCTGGTTTACCGCCATCTTCATGTATTGTGCCCCTTCCTGGGCATCCCTTCTTCCTCCGATAGCATCTATTTCATCGAAGAAGAGAATACATGGCGCATTTTTCCTTGCGGTCTCGAACACTTTGTGGATATTCTTTTCTGTATTGCCAACGTACATGTCCAGCAGGTCTGAAAGCTTGGCATTAATGAATGCAGAGTCGCACTCTCCCGCTGCAGCCTTTACGATATATGTTTTTCCGCATCCGGGAGGCCCATACATGATGATTCCTCCACCTCCAAGCTTCCCATATCTCCTTGCAAGCTCGGGCTTTGCCATAGGGTAAATAACTGCCTCGCGGATTTCTTCCTTCATCTTTTCCATTCCGGCAACATCGGTGAAGTTCATGTCTGGTTTCCTGAGGACCTTGATTTCTGAGGTTCCGCCTTCCTTGCCTCCGCCTCCTCCACCCCCTCCGGAGCCTGCAGCCTGCTTCTTGGTTTTTGCGGATTCAAGGTGGCTCTTTGCTTCTGCAAGTTCGGGATTCAGCTCTAGGGCTTTCTCATAATCGGAAACTGCGCCATCCACATCCCCTGCATATTCAAATGCAAGGCCCCTGAGATGATACGCTTCCGAGAAATCCGGCTTGAGCTGAACAACTTTTGTGAAATCCTCCACTGCTTTTTCATAATCTTCCAGGGAGGCATAAGAAAGTGCGCGGTTGTAGTATGCCTTGAGGTAATTCGGGTTCAGCATGATTGCCTTGTCATAATCCTTGATTGCGCTCGTGTAATCCTGCTTTCTGTAGAATGCGTCACCCTTGTTGTTGAAGATGATTGGGTTCTTTGGGTCCAGTTCTGCGGCTTCAGTGTAATCCGCAATG